>Ga0209083_1000207_pt1 | contig 92636 bp, 79 predicted proteins | sample AM7aDNAmetaG_FD_184132 | JGI IMG/M metagenome (GOLD analysis project Ga0209083, IMG submission 184132) | Freshwater microbial communities from Finland to study Microbial Dark Matter (Phase II) - AM7a DNA metaG (SPAdes) (version 3) | ecosystem: Environmental > Aquatic > Freshwater > Lake ...
AATGACAACTATATATATCTGTCACTCATGCCCTGTAAGAAATTGTGAAAAGAGCCCCCCAACCAGAAGACATAGGATCTCTTTACTGTGTCAACAATAAATATTCTTCGCGAGGTGCATGTATTAGCGTATTCCACCTTGGTTATAGGGGCTTATAACTTGAATAGGCTTGCCATCAATTATGAAATGCATTACTATGTTCGATGTTTCTGGCCAGTTGTCATCCATGCTGTAACTTTGCAGCATTATATCCTTCGCACCTGCCTTGTGAGCTGCCAATATAGCGTTTAAAATCACCATAAACTCTTTCATTTGCATTGCATAGTCATTTTCAAAATTGATATTTAACAGTACTTCCTGACTTTTGTTGTCAACCAAGGCTAAGTTTAGGAACGAAAATGCGTTATCTTGCAGGTTTGAATATATGTATATTGTGGCATCTGCGTCGCCAGGAATCAGGTTGCCGGTTGTTGAGATTACTGTCTTACCAATACGTCTTGTGTAATTAGAATTTTGTTCTCTTCTAATAGAAGCTGCTCCACTTGCTCCCCCAGCGACTAAGACGGGATTATCTTGTTCTACTACATCAAAATCTTTTTTCTCAGTTTGATTGGCATAAAACATTTTAAATGTGGAATATCCATTTGTAATGAAACACTCAGAAACCGCTCTTTTGAAATATTCAGGATAAATAAGGTCAAAAGGTTCCTGATGTATAGCCACTTTCTTTGCATTTAAAGCTGCAGGCGCAGTGTTTTTGCCGACGACAGACCGGCAGTAGTATCTGTTTATATTCGACGTGGTAACACAGCCGGTACCAAAACAAAGAACCACTATCACACAAATCAAAAACAAGATTGTATATTTCTTCATCGTTCCCCCTTTGAGCATTATTTCTTAAATAATTCTTTAATGTCGGCGAGCTTGTCGTTGATGGAGTAAATAACGATTAAACCCTCACATAATACTCTCCCGCCATACAAGAGTTCCAATAACGAGGATTCTATCTGTACTTAAAATGCTAAACCAACCCCAATATTAGTAGCTAATAGTATTTGTGCCTCTTCGTAGGTGGGCAACAAACTCAGATTGATGACAAACCAATCCCAGAGAATCCAACGATAACCGATTTTTGCACCAATGGAAATAATGATAGAATGAATAAAGTCGAATTTAGTATAATCAATGACAGTAAGTGAACCCGTTTTCAATCCAAAATCAGGACCGAAATAGAATCCATTCAAAGCCTTTGGTTCAAAATATACATCCAAAGACACATTGACACCAACACAGGTATTAGGCCACGAGTAATAATCATAAAAAGGGTTATATGTCACCTCTGCAGTCAATGAAATTACTTTTGAAAGCCTTAACGTGTATTCTGCACTATAGCATCTGTTTGAGAAACCAATGCTTAGGGCATTCATAATAGCATCACCATAATTATTATTTAGGCTCCCATCGTCACCTCCTGAATAGCCTCTAGCTGGATTCTCTGCTTCAAAAATATCACTAGCATGCGCAGATATGTTCAAACCCAACGCGATTGTCAATATCAACATTGCAATATATTTGCTATTCATATCCCTCCATTGTTGAAAAGAACAACATTCCAGACTTAGAACCACCCACGCTTTTGAACGACTTGCTTTGCAATCTACCAGTAATCTGTTCTACCTTATTGTTCTATGAACGAGGAGCCGGAATAGTTGCAACTGAAAATAATATTTCCATGTATTTTATCGAAAAGATAAACATGTAACTTAACTTTTGCTCCTCTTTCCCTATAATTGGAGATCAACACATCCTTCTGAGTTATATGCATACCTGCAACCTCAGACATTATCACTAATTCATAATCCGATTTTTCGCTGGCAGTAATGCTAACTGCGCTTTTTCTGAGATATTCAACTATTTTATCTTCCAGTAAAGTTGCTTCCCATGTAATAGGATTCACCGCTCCCTCCGGCTTTAATTCTTTTAGCTCAGAATTTGTTGATCTAAATCCTACGACTCTTAAATTAATTTTTTTGCTCGCAATAAAAGCGTTGGGTATATCAAATTTTGATATTGTGCTGTCAATAGCTTTTGAGAATAAAGCCTGATCAGTTGCCTCAAAGTTTATGGTTGTAGCGCAACCAGTGAACAAGAGCGCAAACAGCACAGGCAATACAATCCTTTTAATTGCCATAAGGAAACCTCCTTTAAAAAACTATTATTTTTTCAACAATTCCTTGATATCGGCGAGCTTGTCGTTGATGGAGAATATAACGATTAAACCTTCACAGAGTACTCTCCATACGAGAGTTCCGATAACAAGGATTCCGGCCCAGACCGCCACGCCCAGAAGATATGAACCACCCTGCTGTTGGCCGTAGATATTCTGGTGTCCGCTCGAAAGGCTTATGAAAGCGATTATTGCTGAGATAGCTATTCCTATTAAACCCAAGAAATAAACTATTTTAATGATTTTAATTGAAAGCATCCTTTCAAAAGAAAACAGACTTTCAAACAACCCTTCCTGCTGTGAATTAATAGAGGGATTTATGTTCTTACGTGCTGTTTCTCCTGGTTTGAATGTATAACCACATTTGTAACAATCTGATCTCTGGTCTTTATTTGGGAAACCGCAATTCGGACAAGAAGCAGGCTTAGCGTTATTAATGTTTGTTGTACACTCAACGCACAATTTGCCCTCTCCTGACACTTCTTTACCGCATTTATTACATTTCATATGTTACCTCCTAGAAATAGATATTTAAATCAACATTGTAGACCCATTCGAGGCCGCCGGTGGAGAAAAACGCCAATGGAAAAATATTTGACTACTAGGGTGCGAGAATGTCCAACAGGATGACTTGAATTAGTTGCGGCAAGACGGTCTTGGATGTCCCCCATGGACTCCCCTGTTAATCAACGATGATTGTGACAGAGAAAGCAAATTACTCAACAATTCTAATATTAAACCTGATTAATGTCAATATAAACCCCATGAGATGGGTTTATTTTGTTTTGAATGCCTGTTCAGAGATTTCCTGCTGTTGGTCACGAGAGTAGCCGGGGCAAAGGTTTATATCTTTAAGCAGCATTTTGCTGTGTTCTTTGTCAACAGCATCCGTTTTCATTCGCAGAGACAGCGTTTCTACTTTCTTTAGAAAGGCCTTCCCCTTTTCAATGTCCTCGGGTTTGTTCCTGTCCAATCCCCTGGTTATCAAACTGACACCGTACTCTTTCACAATCTCAATCCTTGTCGGATCCATCTGATACGCTTTGTCGCAATATTCGACCGATTTGTCCAGGTCGCCGCTTATCCCGAACAAAAGCGATATTAGAAAGAAAGACGGACAAATGCGGTAATAAACTCCGAGAGCAAGATAGCTGGAAGCCTGCAAATCCTCTCCCGAAGGTGTGATGTAGTCCGAGTTATGCTTGATAGCCTCGAGCCAATCCAGTTCAGTCCTCTTCGCGTTGAACAGGCTGGAAATTACGCCTTCCGTGGTTGAAAGGCGGGCATATCCAAGACCTCTCATAAAATAACACTCGCCCTTGTCCGGGTTCAGCTTGATGCCTTCTTCCGCGACTGATATGAGTTTTTTATAGGTAGCGAGCTTCTTCTCCCTTTCCGCGTCGATTTTTACATTCAGGTCCTCACCAATCTCGTAAAGGTTTAAGCATATGGCGGCTTTCATCATGTAGCTGTCTTTCTTGTATTTTAGGGCCTCTTCGCAGTTTTTGATTGAGTCCTCAAACTGGTATTTGCCGTAGCAGCAATCAGCCAGCTTGAAATATTTCCTGTACTGGAGTTCTTCTGCTGGCAGTCCGGCGGTCTCGTTCAGCCACTGCTCGACCTCCTGCCGGGTCTTTGCATTGCAGAGATTGGAAAATAGGAGGAGGAACAAAGGGATAAGGAGGATTAGGTTTAGATAACGGCTTAGCATTGTACTGAGCGCGATATTTTTGGACTTTTCATGCTGACAAATTGTTGGCATTGGGCCTCGGTCTGAATTGGAAAAAATGGTGTCCCCAATCTTAGAAAAGTATACAAAATACGGGTATATAAAACAATAAGATATTGCGGCACACATAAAAAAGGAAGCCGAAGCCTCCTTTTCTATACGCTATGGGCAAGCCCCTGTAATGGGGGACATCAGGGAGAGGCTCGTCCGTGGGTGCGTAAGAGTTATATACAACCTGGGGTAGAAGTTGTCAAGTGGGTTTACCCGGTCATTTTTGCACGGCGTGGAAAAAATATGATGGCAGTTTGGAAACTACTAGGCTTCTTCTGAAAGTTGATATTCCTCGGGAGTCATATTAAATGTCCATGCTACAGCTACTTTGCAGTTATTCATTGTAGGCGGGACTCTCAGTGTATAATAAACACTCGTAGAAGGACAAAGAACTTTAAGCAATACCATTGGCTGCTGAAATCGCAAGGGAAGATTTACTTTTACGAGTTCGTAATCTCCATCCTTATGAATAGTAACGCCTCCCACCTTCTGTAAGAATGAGCCATAGCCCAGCAAATGCAAATATGCTCTGCGGATCGTGGTATCTCTTTCATTAATAATCATTTCGGGAGGAATGATTTGAGGGTTTAAATAATACTTCATATCAACATAAGCGCCAAGAACTCGAATAGTATGAAATACGCCCTTTTCGTTGAAGTACTTCCGTTCAAGCTCAAACCTGCCATCAAAAATAGCCTCTTCTGAAAGTTTTCCATTAACATAAAGACTTCTCTTTGCGCCTTCAGTTATTTCTTTGATTCTGCGTCTCCAGAAGAGCTTCCCGTCACGATAATTATGGTAATAGTTTTTGTTCTTATGATAAAATTCCTTTATTTTAATATTCCCTTCCCAACCACTATGATAAAACCATGTGTCGTTCTTGTAGAGCAATATTTCCGGATATTGCCCTTCTTTATCCCATCTCTCTGTTTTAACAAGCTCATTCTTAATGTATGTCCTTCTCTGGCTCAGCACTTCACTGGGATAATAGTCCAAAACAGTTTTATTTTCTCCATTGGAAAGGAAAACCCTGGTACACACACCTTCTTTATCGCAAAACTTCTCTATTCTGAATTTCTCAAATGGAAATTTGCATTTTCTTCTCAACGGACCACTTTGATATTCAATTTCGTAAATATGATCGCGGAGTATGCTTGTGCTCACGTTTTTAATTGCCAGTATTTCTTTTAATATCAGATCATTCATTGTTTTCGCCAAACAAGGCACTGCCTCCTGTCAAACGAGTAGGAAATATTTAAGAAAACATCATGGTAGACTTAGATCAATACCTAATTACTTTAACTTAATGGCTCTGGTTGGTTCTTTAAAAATAATAGCATTATCATCAAAATCCAATTTAACAACTCCTACGGGACCGGAATCGTTCTTAGCAATTATGATTTCCGCCGGAGAACTATGATTCAATTGATTAACATAGTAAGATTCCCTATAAAGCAGTATTACTTTATTCGCCAAGTTTAATATAGCTCTGTTCTCTCCAAGTAATTCAAGACTAGGACGAGTGATCCCTTCCTCTTCCAGCTCTCTGCTTAGGGTCACACCAAGCAGTATAACAGCACCGGTATTGTCTGCAAGACGTTTAATTTGTTTTGAAATGTAGTCAACCTCCGGAAACTCTCGCTCGCAACCATCATAGTAATTATCCTTCTTTAGAAGCCTGGCAAAGTCATCAATTATCACCAGCGGTTTCATGTGGTTCTCGGTATTCTTTATTTTGCGTTCAATATACCCATTTAAGATGTCTATCGAATCATCAAGAAAGAACCTTTTGGCTGATAGCAGAACCTTTTTCGCTTTTGCCAGATCAATAGCATGCCTATTCTTTAGTTTATCTGAGCATATCTCATGCGGAGACACTCCCGCTATCATAGCCATAAGCCTCAAGACAAGCTGCTCAGCGCACATCTGGTTACTGAAGAAATAGATATTTCGCTTTGTTCCCGGCAGGACATTCAGAATAGTACTTAGACAGAAGGCTGTCTTACCCATACCGGGCCTGCCAGCGACTACAACTACATCGCCCTCCCTATAACTCACCAAAACTTTATCCAAGCTATTAAATCCAGTCTTCCAGCTGAAAGCAGCCTTCTTCCTTTTTGCTTTAATAGTTTCCAGCTCCTCTATTACCCCTCCTATTTGCCTCATACGGTATTCTTCTTCCCAAACAACGGGCCAAGACCGCCCCAAACGACATGTTTTGTCGCGGCTGTCTGGATCTCTTCAAAACTCACCGGCTTCTCTCCCGCATGATAATATTTCATACGAAGATTCTCTATTAGAATACGGATTTCAGATGGTAGCAATCCAAATTTTTTCTCAAGGACTTTGGCGGTTACGCCTTTCTCCACTTTCACACCTGTTTTCCAAAGTTCCTGCCATATATCAGCAGTTTTGAGATTTCCCCGGACTTTGAAAGAATATTCGAAATTGGCGTACTTAGAAACAGCGGCGCAGGAGACGGTCGGGGTCAAAATTATGGTCGGTTTATTTAATTCATAAATATTTAGCATGGTGTCGTCAACCTGATGTACCAAGGGAGTACTCATATGATTCTTAGTGTCTATTACAACAAGGAGACAATCAAGATTTCTTATTTCTTTAATAATTCTTTGCCTAAAAGCAGCATACTCCCCCTTGTAGCCGGAGGCCATTATTGCCATGCTGTTCTCGTCGCTAAAAGTATCGTACCTTATGCGGATTACAGGAATCTTTAACTCTCCAGCCATGCAATCTGCAATGTTCAAGTACTCTTTTTCGTCTTTTACCCCATAAAAAGCAACTATCGGGCTTCGTCCACCTATTTCTGTATTTTTAATAAGATTGGATAGACCTCTTATCTCGTCTGCCTCTTCCTTGCGTATCCTCATATCCTTGAAATCACTCATAGGATGGTAAGGCGCAGTAATATAAAAAGGCTTTATCATGCTTCTTTCCACTTCCAATGCGGAAGCAAAAAGACGTTCCTGCGTAATACGAATTCCAGAACCACAGGTTTGCAAAGCTGCGTTTGAAACAGCATTGAGCGCTGCGTTCTTAATATACCCGCCGGTAAAAATAAACCTGTATGCCAGCTTCTCAAAATTAACATCCGGAGCAAGAGCGGATTTATCAGGGAAATGCACTTCCCAAATTTGCTTTCTCTGTGCCGGCCCGGGCAGCTTGAATTCAATCTTGTAATTTATTCTTCTTTCAGTCGCAGGATCCAATCTGTCAAGACTGTTAGCGGCAAGTATGACGATAACTTTATGCTTTTCAATTTCTATTAGAAAATCCCTGCTTTCATCTCTATCACGAGAAAAAATCTCTTCCAGCTCATCAATAAAGAGCACCGCATCCATTATCTCTGCCTTGCGTAAAGCCCTCTTAAGCTTTCTTCCGCCTTCTCTGTCAGATAAAGTATTTCCAGAAAGGCTGCTCATATCCGTAGTTATAATCTTCTTTCTCATGTGGCCGGCTATGGCGTTTGCCAGCATTGTCTTGCCTGTCCCGGTGGGGCCGTAAAAAAGAAAGACCGTTGACATTCCATACCCCAAGACCTTATCAATACCATAGCGTTTTATGTTTTCGCGATACCTGTCATAGTTGTCAATAAAGCTCTCAAGCCCTTCCTTTACGCCCGGATCAAGAATAACATTTGACAGGTTAACGCAAGGATCAGAGACCTCAAGACCCCTATCCGACCGCAAATAATCATTGTCATCTCCAATTATATAGTTTGAAAGAATTGCCGGAAGTCCCAGAGAGAGTGAAAAGACATTTGTGCTAAATCCGTAGTATTCATTTACCGGCGTATCAAGCTCTATAATAGCCAACGAAACAAGTCGTGACTTAAGGGAGAAACATTTTCTCTTTTCAAGAGTCTCTTCATAGCTAGAACAAAGTACCGAGAGCGCATCACCCACGGTTATAGTGTCACTTCTTCTCCCAGTTTTCTCATCCAGGATAGCTCTGTTCATGCTCCTTCTAAAAGAAGCGTTTGTCTCTGAAAGAAAGACTAAAGTAACTACATTCTTCTCAAACTCATCCAGACTGTATTTCTTTGCCGTTTTTTCCAGCCGGATCTCTCCACAATCCGGTTCTGAGATCCTTAAGTTAATCTCCGCACGTTTCTCCGTAATATACTTTTCAACGCCGTTAAGCTCCCCATTTATTATAAGGGAATCAGCGAAGTGATTTTCCTGAGGTGAAGACGGATTATCCGCCTTCACCCCTCCCCCATTGAGCGGCACAAGGAACTGTTTTCTTCCGTTCCCTGCCCCAGGATTAGCGCGTGTCTTCAAGTAATACCTGTAAACATAAGCCTGCATTACACTCTCAATATCCGCAAGGTATTGAGAGTTTGTGTAAAGTCCTGTCTTTTTATTTGCTATTGTGGTAATACCCATAGATCCTCCGAAAACTTTCAATTAACTAGCGTTTCTTTGACTTAGGCACGGGATTCTTTCTGTCAACTTCGACAATATCCGCCAGCCCAAACTCCACTGCCTTTTCCGGCGTCATCCAGGTATCAACATCACGTAGAAGATGTTTATTAAGCTCTTGTTCTGTCTTCAGCGCGCTGTGCTGTGTGTAATGAGTGACTATCCTCTTATGCATAAAATCTTCTTCTACCCTGGTAGCTACTATTTGCGAATGGTTTCCTGAATGCCCACCTGAATAACGGTGCGACAATATTGAGGTCCTCGGTGTCAGGATTCTTTTCCCCTTCTCACCCGCTATGAATATCATCAACCCCATCGAGGCCACCATTCCGATTCCGGTTGTGTAAATAGGCAGTTTTGACCATTCCATTATGTCGATAATTGCAAACCCGGCAGAACAATACCCGCCAGCGGAATTAATGATGAGCTGTATGAAAGGATGTTTTTGCTCTATATTGAGCGAGATAACCTCCTTGCAAATCCGTTCTGCGTTGTTCGTGTCAATAGTCCCCGAAAGGAATATAACAGCGTTTTCAAGCAGCTTTGTACCGTTCAATTTTTCTTCCATAAATCCCCCTCATTTCTCGAATAGTTTCTTAACCTTATAATGAATCCACGCAAATAACCTGCGAATAGTTGCATTAACAATGTACCTGAGTGAATAAACCTGTTCTGATATCGTCGCGTCGTCGCTCATACTCAACCGATGGGTTATATCAGCTAAACTCTCTAGTTCGGCGGTATCACAGACAATTATCACCTGTATTCTTTTTGATAGGGAAGAAAGCAATTCTTTAAACTTCAGAATAACTTCCCTGTTAAGCCTTGCATCAGCATCATCAAAAATACAGAGTGAAATGTTTTGTTTCTTAATTTTGGTGATGAATCTCGACAGACATTCCAAGTAAAAATCAGACGCAGAGAGCAGACCTGTACTTGGTTTCTGTTCGTAGAAACAATACGAAAAGTCTCCAGCCGGGCCGTTTAGATATTCCTTTACAGTCTTCTCAATGCATAACTTGCCATTCAGCAGGTAATCACATCTGCCTGTAATGAACTTCCGACGGGCTATTACAAATACTTCATGGTCAGGTGAAAATTTTGCGGTTTTTGAGAAAGTCAAAGCAACCTCTGCCAACTCTGCTTGTCCGCCTTTATTAATGTTTAATATGCCGAGGCTCTTCACACTATCGTTCCCGGGGTTTTTCTCGTTGCCTCCTAAAACCCACTCGATTGCGTCCAGAATATTTGATTTGCCGATGCCGCCGGGCCCTACAATGCAGTTTATCCCCGGCACAAGATCAAAGGCCGCCATATCAGCGAACGACTTGAAACCTACTATTTCCACCCTTTCCAGTATAGTCATCATTACCTCTTATTGTTTTCAAATACTTCACACCCTGAGAATATCGCGGCACTTAGTATCCCGCACATATCCTTCGGGTTCTTAGTTTGAATAAAAGTGTAAGCTGCTCTTCCCATCTCCCCATAAAAATCATATTTATTGATGTGATCTATTCTGTTCGAGTAGATCTCTGCCATCTTCTTAAAAACAAGAGAAAGCTCTTTCGCGAAGGAAGTAATGATAGCTATTTTCGTAGGAACACTCTCTTGGCTGCTAATAACCATTTCGCGGTGTTTTATGAATTCCCGCGCCTCTTTATCCGCTTCCGCTCTTACTACCACGTCCGCACCCCGCCATAAGGAGGCAGCCTCCGCCTCTTCCCTAAACTCCGGTGTATTAATGTACTCCTCGAGCTTCCTAACCATCTCAATTGTCGTCATATTTACCCCTTTGTAGGAACACTTAATAAAGCATGAAAGAGTTGCAGTGAAAAGAAAAATCTCAAATCTCAACTTGTAACAATTATTAGGATTACTAGAGAATATACGAGGGAATATGCAGGAAAGTTGCAATTAGATGTTTTTAACAATAGCTGGAGGACATGTTATGAAGCAATTTACATCATGTAGGGAATTTTGCAATGAAAATGACAGTTATTCATCGACTAATGACTTACTGATTAAAATAAACTTGCTTTTTTTACAATGTATCCATTTGTTAATAATATTATCTACGCCTACTTTATGGGAATGATTTGTAAAACATTGTTGCCAATCTGCGTCTATTTTAAATACTTTATTTCTGCCATTATCCATATCTTTCACATTTAGGAGTCCTAAATACAGCACAACAACTGGTATGCCATGATCAGCCAACCACCAGGCATGTGCAATCCTATTTGAAAGTTGATAGCATTTATCTATCGATATATTCACTTGATTACATTGCTTGCTAATTCCGGAGTTAGCCTGAGAGATTGCTTGTTCAATCTTTTTGTGATTCTGCTTCGATTTATCTGATGCACCTTTTGCCTTACCTTTTCGCTCGTTATTCAACTCTCCAAAATGTGCTTTTGCTTCCACAATTAAGATGCCGTCTTCGTTGCCAATCTTACAGGTAGAGATTAAATCCAGATTAGGAGTGCGAGCATTTACAGAATGTGGACAGAGCCACCATTCAGCAATATCCCTTCCGTAGCTAAACTTATTATCCTTCTCAAGAAAACCCTTAAACTCTGCCTCTTTAGGGTCGTCATAACTGGCAGGCATTTTCTTGTCATCTATACTGATTCTACATTCAGCATCACGAATTAAACTGTTAATTTTATTAATATATCTGTCGGAATTTAACAAATCTAAAACACACCGCTTACTTCCTTTTGGTTCTTCCCTCCTTCTCCCTTTGCCAGCCATAACATCCTCCTTAGAAAAGAAAACTATTCCCGCATACTTGATTAAACTATAACTTTTGTGCTTAGTAATTATTTATGGAAAAATCACACATCTAAGGCTTCATTATCTTCTAACACCTTAACATTTATGTTATCAAGGAGCAATTCAAACTTCTCCGGAGATTCTGTGTGTACAGGAAGAAGAATGCGCGGATTTATGGATTCTGCCAAGTGTTTCAGGTCCTTTGTGTAGGCGTGACCGGAAACATGAAAGGTTTTGTTTAAACCAAGGTGCTTTTCTTTAATAAATTGCATGTATGATTCATAAGACTCTTCTTGCCCGGGGTATGGCTTCTCCCACCATTTAGACATCATTAACAGTAGTTCTTCCGGGACATTCGCTTCATCTTTGAAATAATGCAATTGGCCTTCTTTGAATAGTACAAGGCGCTTATTAGATTTGAATACATCCTTTAGTTGGATTTCCTGTTTGCAAAGGAGATTTCTTATATCAAGTTCTTTATTGCGATCAAGTGCCTTCTCGTGCCCTTTAAGATAGAAAACCTTGATTGGCATCTCCGTAATTGGCTTTAGCTTCCAGCCTAAATGTCTGAAACGCTCATAAATGATTGCGGTCGGCAAATCAATAATAAACTCGTACTTAGCCCGAATACAGGCGTTGAGCAGGGTAATAATTCTATCACCGTTAGTCAGACTGAAATTGGTTAGTACCGGCTTGCCTTGCCTCTTTAGCTCCGCGGCAATACGTAACTCAAGCTCCTTCTCAGTTTCTTCTGCTCCATCCCGCACACCTCCAACCATCGTGCCTTCCATTAGTAATATGTCGGGTTTCTTTGGGCAGTCCTTTATGAACATATCAAATAATGGCCCTTTCTTACCATGCGCCCGAATATCGCCTGTATATACTATTGTTTTCTTTTCCTTTTTATGCGTGATGACAAAAGCCAGCGCGCCAGGAGCAGAATGGTCAACATCATAAGATTTGATTGTAAAATCACCGAGGACTAACTCTCTGTGCTTAATCTTATGGTTGCCTTCAATGATAGCTGTCTTAATTGTTGGCTGCCCCCTCCACTTCAGGAGCACATCAAGCAGTTTGATGATCTCGTAGGTTGTCTTGGACATATAAACATCTATGCCCTTGTGTAAGTAATCCAGAAACGCTGTGTGATCCGGGTGTGAGTGAGAAATGAGCACTATAGCCGGGATTTTGTTTGGGTCGTTTTTGAAAAGACCTTTCACTTTCGGCAGGTATTTTTTTACTGTTTCCATGCTTTTGTCGCCAAGATCAGCGTCAAGTGGCGAGCCAACATCCAGGATTAGCCGAGTTGCTCCGTCGTCGATTTCGATGCAGGTACCACCGATTTGGTGAGTGCCTCTATGTATTGTTAATTGCATTTATTGAATCCTCCTACTAGATACATGGAGGGAATGTGGAAATAGTTGCAATAAAATAGCATCTTATTTATATGCATTTATTATAATACTTTTTTTTGCGTTTGCTGCCTTTAGCTTTATTAGCACGAAGCACTTCCTTGTAGAACTCATACTCTGGAGAATCCTGATTATACTTCTTTTTCAGCAAATATCCCCAAGTCATATATTTTAATTTTATTCTCCTAAATAGGATTTCCCAGTGCGCTATAAATGCTTCTTCATTGATAGCTCCATATTCAATCATTTTCTGAACTTGAGCCCTAATTTGTTCTCTTGTTATTGCTCCCAGATTACCCTTTTTTGCATTTGTTCTTGGGTACAACACAATAATGCTTACAGCTTTCTGACTGATATCGTGAATGTCTGCCTTTAGTAATTCACATATGATACTTATTGCTATTCTTGTCACCTGATTAATATCATCAATGTTCTTTGTTCTGCGACTAAGCGGACTTCTAATCTTTGCTTCATACACATCAAGACACTTTAGATCATGTCTAAACCTTACACCAGATAATTGTCTAGGGTCAAAATCGCCAACTATTCCATCAACCCGCGTTGAACCTATTTTTTTTATACTTTCATTTGCTGTAGGACAACGGAGCTGGGCCTCCGAGTAAATGCTCATATTTGTATTCTTTTCTTGTTCCCTTTTCAGCAATACCCTAAGCAACCATCCTTCATTAAAAAGCATATTCTTGGGAATAATGTTTCCAACCTCTGCGTTTAAACTACGTAATTTGTCTATTAGGTCCACATGTCCTCCTGAATATTAGGTTCTAATGCACCCTTCTGAAAATCGATAAAATACTATTCTTTTTTGGCGAAATTTACATCATGGTCAATCAGGTTCTTTTATTATGTGAAATTTAGTTTTGTCAGAAAGATCATTAAGATTATCAAAAGTTACAACACCAAATCTAGGAACATCTGGGGCCTGTGGCATAAGAATGAAGCCATGAACATTACCTTTTTTCACATTTTTTCCATATACATGATTCGCACATTCAATCTCATTGTCCAATAGTACAAGGTATTTATTCAGCTCACTGATAGCACTCTCAATTGATGTCTGCTTATTGTTTTCCTTAAGTTCAAGGACAACATATGATGCATCTTTCTTGTTATATGCAATTAAATCAGGTTTTTTTGGGGCTGAGGTGTTAGCAAAATTTCGCTCTGCATCCAACAACTCCCATTCTTTTCCTTCAATAGGCAGCATCCAACTGTTTTGTTTTGCTTTTTTAACTAATAATGCCTGTATTCTATTTTCGTTATATTCATATTTTGTTTTTCGCATATTCCCTACTTCACAAAATGCATTATTTTTGCTGTAGTCCAAACTCCTGGCTGTTATATATCCTGGTGTTGCACAATAATAGACATCTTCTAGTCCTTTATTCTTTTCCGCTGCAATGTTGTACATTACCTTGAGTTTTTGCGTGTATGTTTCACAATGATGGCGTGCCACTTTTAGGTCGGCAGAAACCAATGGGTCTAAGTTAGCCTTTTTTTTCCAATTCTGAGCGTTATCACTTCTTCCATCTTTTTCAATAGTAAGCTGTTCTTTGTATTTTGCTAATATCTTCCCGCATTTTACTCTTCTAAGACACTCAGGATTATCTTTATTCTTACACCTATTTATGAAATCAAAAGCGTTAAAACTATCTGGCAATGAATCTACAATTGCCTTTATCTCTTCAAAACTTAAATAGCACATATTATCGACTCCTTTAGCTTAAGCATTAGTCTGCTATGCAGGCATAATATTACTAAACACCTATATATTGAAACCCGGCCCAGAAGTAAGGATGCGGGTGTTGGCGGCGAACTTTATCCTGAGCAAGGCGAAGTGCTTTTGCCGGATTAGTGCCGCTTGTTACCAATCGATGAAACTCGTCCATAAGATCATGTGTGGCGTTGTGATCCTGAACCTTGCCAAAGGTAACAAGGACTCCTTTTGCTCCAGCTGTTAAAAAGGCCCGTGGAACGGAGATTAGCTCATCCGACAAGCCGGCAATACGACCTCGCCCGCTCTCACAGGAACTTAGCACAACTAAAGAAACATTGGAAAGATTCATGCTTTGTATTTGTTGAGTGTTTAATGGCCAGCGTTCGCCATCTTTGTTTCTCAGGAAAACACACGAGAGCGCCGGGTTTGATTCATTATACTCCGCGTGACAGGCCATATGAATAACATCAGCCTTACCTGCTAGTTTTTCAAGATTTTCAATTGTCGCTTCGTTCTTAAGTAGCACAGTCGCATTGGTTCCGTAATGTAATGCTATGGCGCGAGACTCTGTAACAGCCTTTGGCAAATCAGAATCCGGGTCGCCAAGAATCAGACACTTCTTGTATGGCCTTGCTTCCGTTTTGCAAAGCAGCTTCATTGTTGACAGGTTCGGCAGATAACTCAGGTCAAGTCCGAGATTAAAACCAGTAAAAGAAAGATCATGAAAATATCTGTGAGGGATTATGATGAGCTTTTCTTCACCATCAAGGCCAGAAAGAATACTACCAAATACTTTTCTGCACAATTCTCTCATAAGCGCTTCATAGAGGAAAGCGGTACCTTTGTGAATTACGTTAAAGATAATCTCATCTATGTATGCTTTGATACTTTCACCGGTTATCATCACCTTTTCAAACTTGTGACTTGTTTTTGTTATAAGAAATAGTAGTGTATGGCTATCTTCCACGTAAATATCCAGACAAGCCTCTCTTTCGCGAAGCAGATTCTGCATTTCCTTGATATTGTTTTGGACATATCCTTTTGAGATTACTCTGGCCGGGTCGGTAGATATTTTCTTCTTCCAAGGAAGGTTTTTGGCAAATGCCCTTGACTTTATCTTCCCTACAACAACAAAAGCTTCCTCTAGCATGCTGCCTCTTGTGAAAATATCTAGCGCCCTTGAATAAACTGACCTTGAAGCGCTTTCTTCAATGAAGACTTTACGATTTAGCTCATCGTGTATATTGGCAAGCTTCTTCTCCTCTGCTTTAACAGCCTGCATAACATCCGGTTTTGCTGTAGCGCCTCCACCGGTTATTGAGGCTCTTAACAGATGCAAAGTAGGATCTACTTTATTTGATATTTCGATTAGAAAGTTTACTATTTTCAGAGCCTCTGCTTTTCTGTTTGTCTTTTCGTAAATACGAGCCAAACTTTGCCGAACCACATTTTTATTCTTCTCAATTGTCAATGTATCCAGCAAATCATTTGCATATTCCTCAGTATCCTCCAGTTGTCCCAGACGTACCATGCTGATGCATTTGCCTGCCAAACACTCCTCCCTGACATTTATTTCGTTTTCTGAAGTCGGACGTTGAGGCAGGTATTCTAGAGCGAGGTTTGCGTATTCTAAAGATTCCTTGAAATTGCCTTTATGGTAAGAGGAAATAGAACTGGATTGATATATCCTTGCAAGCTCCATGCCCAATCTGTGCTGTTCCGCGTAATTCCTAGCTCTTTCAATATATTGTCTTTCTTTTTCGTGGTTTCTAAGACGGCCGTAGCAAGTAGCTATCATTCTATTGCAGACACTTGACTGCCTGTACTGCCCTTCTTCGTCAAGAACCGGTCCTGCCTTTTTGAAATACTCAACCGCAGAATCAAAATTTGAATTCCCGTAGAAACTGAACGCGGTACCATAATCAAGGGCACCTTGTGTTTTCATCTTTTCCCGCCTCATTTTCTCCTGAAAAACTTTGCGATTTTCTTCATTATCATTTCCGCGTCCTCGTCAACCTCAGTGGAACTGCTTCTGACAACAGACTCCTCGTCGAAGGGAACTGGAGCACTCATAACTTCACTTTCTTCTTCAAGAACTTCTGCGGTTTTGCCGTTTGATATTACTTGAAGATCTTTCTTTTTCATAGACTTTCGACTTGTAACTAACTTTGAAAACTCCACAAGGGTTAATTTCAGCTTTTTTGCCATTTCTTCAGCGGTTATCCCCTGTTCCTTCATCTGCTCTTCAACATATTCAGGAAGGGATTTTCCCTCTATCTTATCCGGCCGTTTATTAAACATTGTATAAAGGAACTCGCCAAGATCTTCAAGTTTTTGCTGTTCTGTCGCGGCTTTGGACCTTGTTTTGGACTTTTTCCTCTTTCCTTCCGCAGTATCTTCGAAACCTTTCAGAACAATCTCTGCTTTCTCATTATCGGAAAGGTTTATCTTGCCTCTCGAGAGTTCTTCGTGGGCCATATCATCCAGCCCTTTCTTAATCATCTTAATCACCTCTTCTCTGGGTCGCGCGACACCTTCGCATAAACCCAAAAGGTTGTCGTACAACGATATGGATTCAAATATACTCACCGCATTCTTGTTACTCAACTTCTGGTATAATTCGTAGGCGTCAACTCTGACATCTTTGAACAAGCCTCCCAGTTCTGCGGCCGCATTTTCAGCAGTATAGTTGTAAACTTTTAGCAGATGGGACAACATCCTAGCAAAACCCCTTTTATAATGGCTCTTGATAGTATTTAAATTTACTTGAAGCATCTCGGCAACATACGCATCCTTAGGGCTATAAAGGACTTTTAGTATTGTTGCCCTTCTTGCATCCGCGTTGCTCAGACTAAGAATCGCACTCAGCAGTTGTTTATTCAGCATACTTACTTCAAAACTTCTAAAAGCATCGTGATCTGGCAAAGAGGGTACATATCTTTCTTCAAAAGGAGCAATATAATCAAATACTTTATTTTTGTTCTCCCTGTACTTGCTTATAACCATATTCTTTGCGCAGGTATACATGTAAGGCAGAAAATCTCCGGATTGATTTCTCAGGTAGGCGGGAATCCATTTATTATTTAACAACTCTAAGGCTTCGTTTTTGCAATCGTTTAGTTCAGACTTCTGTAGGCCGTTTCTATGCTTATGTACTATTGACGCAACAACATTATTACAGATGAAACAAAGAGCTGCAAAAGCTTGTGCATCTCCGTTTGCTGATGCTTCTGCTAATTCTTCAGGTGTCTTGTCCATGCAGCCCCCCTTTATGCCTTATTAATTTTATAGGCATAGATTTGAAAAGTCAACCCTTCTGAGCCATTTCTCATTCTATTTATTATGTGAAAACCTGAGAAAGTTGCACTTTTAGCAGGTCAAAAAGGCATAAAAAACTAGGCAAGGCTGAGTATGGTGATTATGATGTCAAGTTTCCTCACTTAATTGGTATTCTTCAGGGCTCATATTAAAGGTCCAGGAAACAGCTTCCGCGCATGTGCGCATAGTAGGAGGCACCCTAAGTGTATAATAGACACCGGTAGAAGCGCATTTAACCTTAAGCAAATATATAGGCTCATCATCCTGTACAAAGCCCACAGCTAAGAGAGAATAGTCTCCATCTGAATCTATGGTGTCATACTTTTTTAGCTTACTGAGAAACAAAGAGTATCCCATTAGCCGTATGTATATACTCCTTTTTGTAAGGTTCCTCTCATGGAATACGTCTTCTACCGCCATATTCTCCGGATATTCATAGAACTTCGGATCAATAGAAACCCCGCCAAAATAACACGAAATAATCTTTGGTTTACCGTTACCATCAAAGGAATATTTCCTGCCTTCCCGCGTGTAGTTTAGCATTTTCTCAAACATGCAAGGTTTCCCATGCTTATTAAATGTTTTAACAAGCATAGCTTGGTGTGGACGAAGCGCCTCAGCATTTCTTACATCAGAATAATTAATTTGCCGAAGTTGCTTCTTGCCTGTAATTTCACAGATAATTTTTTCCAGCTTTCCATCATCTTTTCTTATTAATTCCAGATTTAGCTGTCCTTCTATTCTGCTCTCGAGAAGGCGACCCATTCGCTCAAACTTCCTATACTTTTCAGGCTTGCCATCTCTGTAAATCCACTGCTCAAAGACATTACCGTTTGAGTAAGCGCTTTGAGCAATCCCCGCCTTGGAGGATCTTGCTTTATTCTCCTCCTCGCCAAAAGGCGTATAGAATGTTTTGGTTTTTGCATAAGGGCGGCCAGAAGCTCGCTCCCTGATTGAGCCGTTTGAATAATACTCCGCAATATCCTTTCCTGTTCTCCTCGATTTCAATGAGCCATTCTCATGGAACAAATACGCTCTACGATTGCTGATAAGCTCGTACAATGTTCCATCAATGTAATATTTCTTGAATATTCGCCCATTTGCGTATCTTGTTATGCTGCAATAGTACTCAAACTTACAAGTTCTTTTATCAGCAGGCCTCGTATCAACTTCTATCTGTTTTTGCAAATTATTGTTACTATCAAATACTTTCCTGACCCAATGACATTTCCCGGGAATAGAGTAATACTTGTTTTTTGTAAATTTCATCTTCCACTTGAAAGTGAATGGGTGCAGGTTCACCCTCTTACTTGCCATACAGGAATCCCTGACATAAATGCCATCAGTGTCAGGCGGCTTGTAGTAAATACCCGGCAATATCCGCTCGGATTCGGTATGAGCAGTTTGATTTTCCGCTATTGCACTTGTCGTGTTTTGCATTCTATTTTATCCAATTACCCATAATTGTTATATCTAATCGAGCACATTTCTCCATCCGTCCGGCTCGTATTCCCTCTGTTTTATAACCTTGTACTGGCCGGCCGGAAGAGTTATGGCTTTGTGTTCCTCGTGTTTAACAGTTGCCTTCTCCGCGGTGACATTAATGAAGAGATTCTCCTTGTCATCCTTAAGTAGTTCTCCATCTACAAGCAGGTGTTTGTGTCCTGTAGTCTCACCTTCAGCGATTATGCAGTCCTTCTTTGGTGAAAGCTCTTTCGGCAATTCCTTAACTTTTACGAATAGTATGTCTCCCTGTCTCTTTTTCATATTCTTATTCCTCCCTGGAATGAAGTGAAACATGTTATTCAATCAGCAAATCTGAATATTCTGAATCAACAAAGGCGGACATCGACCAAATCGCTGCAACCGGCGTACTGTCCCCCACTGCTATTTAACTCGATGCAGGACTGAAACCGGCCAATGCCCGCCAATGTCTTTTACAAAGCTACGATGATAATGTTTCAAGAGGAAGGGGCATAGGCTTGGAAGCATCTATGTCCTGCCTCACAGCCCCTTCCAGCTTGCTGTTTATGAGCAATTCAGTCTTTTTTTGCGTGTTTCCAAACATTGTGTACATATAGTCGTTAAGAACGCCTTCCAGTATCTTTTTTAACCCTCTTGCTCCTAATCCTCTGTCTAATGACTTTCGAGCAACAGCGGCCAGAGCATCATCGTCAAATTTAAGATCAATGTTATTCACCTCAAACTGAGATGTGTATTGTGAAAGAAGACCCGTTCCCGGGTTCTTAAGTATCTTCACAAGCTCCGGTTCTTTCAATTCATCCAGTACAGCAGTTACCGGCAGACGGCCCAAGAACTCAGGAATCATGCCGTATTCGATAAGCGCTTCGGTTGTTATTTCCGGTTTAACCACAGCCAGATTGTCTACTAAGGCAGGATTGCTTTGAAAACCAAGTTGGGGTTTTAGCCTCTTAGCGCAAATCTTGTCTAACCCCGCAAAAGCTCCCCCAACGATGAATAGTATATTTTTCGTGTTCATAGGCGGGAAATCAGAACGCTTGTCCATCGGATGCCTCGATGTAGAGGCTATGATGTTCGGCTCAAGCAACCCGAGAAGTTCTTCCTGAACGGACTTACCGGAAACATCTCTGTTGGAATTGTGCCCCTCTGTGCGTGATGCGGCTATTTTGTCTATCTCGTCTATATAGATTATGCCTTTTTCCGCAAGAGCCAGATCTCCTTTTGCGGCTCTATATAACTCTGCGAGACAATCCTGAACGTCACCTCCGACATATCCGGTCTCTGTGATAGTAGTGGCATTCATTATCACAAACGGAAGTTTGAGGATACCTGCAAGCGTTTTGCAAAGCAAAGTCTTGCCTGACCCGGTAGGGCCAATCATCAAGATATTGCTCTTCTCCGTGTTAGCCAGCTTACCGGTTGTATCATTGACCCGCATATGATGATTAAAAACAGCCACGGCTATCTGCATCCGTGCTTTTTCCTGCCCGATAACAGTTTTTCCCAGTTCGGCGGCTATTAGTTTAGGCGAAAGAACCGGTGCCACTTGCTTTAAGGCCTCATCCTCCTTCTTTTTTCTTTTAATTTTATCGTCATATAGAGTATTTTTGACCCCTAAGATAGTGTAAATTGTCCCAAATTGAATAGTAAATCTGACAGAAACAAAATAACCCCTGCAGGGATCTGCAGGTTCTATTACTTCTTCTTTTGAGAGTGCTGAACCGTAGGAAATGCGAGGAATTGCTGACATAAACTCTTCCGGTGTGTCTGTTATTAGCTTTAACAACATCCTACCGGTCGGATCAGGCTTGTTATCACCATCTAAAAAGCACGCAAGCAATGCAAGCGTAATAGCGAGATCCTGGTTATCAAAGCCAGTCTTTTTGATAAACCTAGAAAATGGAGTATCCGACAGCTCACGAACAATATTCAAGTATTCAAATAATGCGTCTCTGACATCCTTCTTTTTAGGCGCATTCTTCTCTTCTTCTTGCGTTCTGTATATGTTTCGTTCATAGGTAATGTTCATAAGGCTATTGACCAGTCCCAGGCAATTCGACAGAGAAAGGTCATTTTTTACTATCGTTTTCATCTTTGTTTTTTTCAGCATATAAGCACCTCAGCAATAAACACGAGAAGAATTAAGAAAAAGTTGCAGAATTATTTCCAGTCTTTGCTTCTATACCTTACAAGTCCCTTTTGAGGGCTTTTCTCATAATCGTAACTCTCATTTCCGTGTCCTTTCTCCCCGACATTTTGCACGAAGACTATTACATTCTTTTCCGGTACAACGCAGAGATCATCTGTTCCCGGGCCAAAACTGTTCCCCGTTATTACATCCTTTGGTATGAAATAGTAGCTGTTCGCATGCTTGTTTATAAGAAACCCCTTTGTTTCGTAAGCTCCATCTACATAGTCAATGGATTCTTCACTCTCGGTGGATATCGGGGTACAGGTAATCAGGCGTCCAGACAGACCCGGATTGATAGAAAACATAGATATGGGAGCCCCGCAGCGTATAATTGATTTCTCCATTGAAATGCCAGAGAAAAAGTGAGAAACAACCCAAAACAGCATCATTATGGCAAGGAAAGCATACCCCACATACTTAAGTTCCTTTACAACCCAGGTCCAATAGTACCCGGAATACAACAGGACTAAGAAACAAGTAGCTCTGGCTGCCGTATAGTAGAAACTTGGCGGCTGAACGCGAATAGAGAACGGCAATAGCATCTGCAAGGAAATCAGGAATACCGGTATCACCACAAACATGACATAAAGTTGCCAACCTTGAACTCAATCTTTGCCAACACCTTTCCGAGCAGAAACGCTAAGACAGGTAATAGCAGATTAATCGCGAGCCAGGCAAATCCTGAGAAATAGATATAACATAAGCCGTAAACCTCACTTGGAATAAGGAAAATATCTAACCCGGAGAGCAGCAGCTTAAGTCGCGCATATCCAACCACAAACGGCAGGAGAAACGCCAGTATGGCAAATATGACAAAATGCGGCTTGTAATCTGCTTTCTTGTGCTTTTTTTTCATGTGTGGTCTCCTATAGACAACAAAGGGACATGTGTCTACAGAGTATACGCAGGAAATGCAGGAAAGTTGCAGGGAATTACATCAAAAATTCGGTGAACGAATCATTCGGCTACGCTTTAGGATAAAAGATCCGAGTAAGATGCCGTGATAGAATCAACAGGGTTTATTCCAAGTAACTCCATAACCTCATTGAACTCAGATAAGCCATTCTTGAAGGCCTTTCCCTTAAGTACAGTTTCCAGCTCCAGGAAATCACCCAAACCATCAACCTTATCCAGATGAATACGGGTATTCTTGTAGATCCAGAGTCGCCTTGTTTTCTTAACATAGCAAATAACTTTTTTACTCAACAAAGCAGTTTTTTCTGCCGGTGCAAGGTCTTTTATCGTGTAGGTCGATTCCTTCCTGCCGGCTTTCTCGGCCCGCATATAGACAATTAGCTGAAACTTCTTCCCGTTTATTACTCTAACCTTAACTTTCTTTTCCCCTTTGGCAAGGTAGTAATCATCCTGCCTGAGCACGCCTTTGTAAACCGCACCTGAACGCTTAATTAAGCTCAAAACAACCTTAATGTCTGTAATCCTAACTTTAATTTCGTAGTTTTTCATTACCTGCTTATTCCAACCTATCTTCTAAGACATTAAGATATTCTTCCGTTATCTTCACTTCCTGCGATGCCGATGGGTTTCCAAAGGAACGGTACATAGGAATGGTCAGTATCTCATAGATCATTCCCCTAAGGCCGCGCGCTCCACAATGATTGTCAAGGGTTCTTTGCGCGATTGCGTCAATTACGCTATCAGTAAAAACAAGGTTTATTCCCTGCTTCTTAAAGATGCCTCTATATTCATCAAGCAAACCATTTTCAGGGTTGTTAATAATCTGTATTAATTCTTCCTTTGTCAAGGCATCCAACACTATCTTTGTATGCAACCGTCCAATAAGTTCCGGCATTATTCCATAAATAATCAGACTGTCCGAAAGAGTCGGGGTTTCCTTAATACCTGGGTTACTGAAACCTATTCCTGATGATAGTTTTGATTTTCTTATCCTATCCAAGTCGACAAACGCGCCACCTGCGATAAAAAGAATGTTAGCCGTATTCAACGGAGGAATCTGTTCTTTAGAGTTGGAAGCTGTATATGTATCCTGACGTATGGTATTAGCCTCAAGTGTTTTAAGAAGTTCAACCTGCACTTCTTTCCTGTTTTCTGCAGCCAGTTTATCAATTTCATCAAAAAATATTATCCCACGCTCAGCTTTTGCCTGATCTTTGCCGGCATCTATATAGAGCAGTTTGAAAACATCGGTTATGTGGCCTCCGACAATTCCAGTTTGGGCCATGGAAGTCATATCAAATTTAGCAAAAGGCACATCAAGAATTTGAGCAATAGTCTCGCATAATAGAGTCTTGCCGCTCCCTGTAGGGCCTATTAACAATATGTTACATTTCCCGTCTTTTGCTCTCCCCTCAACCGGTGATTTAATCATTTCAAGATGGTTATAAATAGCCACAGATAGACTTATTTTGGCCTTTTCATGACCCACAACAGTTTTGTCAAGCATTTCCTTTATTTGTACAGGGGAAGTAATCTTTACCATTAATTTCTTGCCCGTTGTGGATTTCACCATATCAGCAGTCTCTACCGCTATCTTTCTCATCTTTTCTTTGAACTCGTCCGTATCAAGATTCTGGTGCTGTCTTCTAGCTTCAACAAAATCCTTTTTAGCCGTCTCGCTCTCGTGGATTACATATAGCCAAAGGGAATAGTTAGTGTCATTCTTAAGCGCCTTCAAGAATTGCTCAACTGCTTCTTTGCTCTTGCCGGCGTTACTGTTAATTACACCGTTTTTAAACTTTCCCAACCCATCATACAAGTTCAGAATCAAACTGCATGTATTCAATTCATCGGCCGTTATGAGTTTTGAAGCTTGCTCAAAATCCTTCATAGCCTCATCATTATTGCCAACTACTAAATAAGCGTCACCTCTCCGCAAGTAGGTATCATAGCTATTATCGCCAAGTTCTATTGCTTTTGAGTACTTCTCAATTGATTTTGCATATTCGGTCATCTCATACAGGGCATCACCAAAAACCTTGTAGACTGGGGGATAGTCCGGCTTCATTTCCAGAGCTGTTTCACAATCCTTTATTGCTTTCCACGCTTGTCCTTCATGAATGTACATATGCGCTCTATTACAATAATACTTCGGGACTTTAGGGTTTTTGTTTATAGCCGTGTCCCAATCACGAATAGAAAGTGCATATTCACTATACCAGTAGTAAACCCTAGCTCTACCAACAATATTTTCCAATTTTTCCGGATCAAGAGCTATTGCTTTGGAATAATCTTCAATGGCTTTTCCATAACGACGTTTTTTCGCAAAGAGATTCGCTCTGGCTCGGTAGTAATCGTTATTTTTCGGGTACATCAAAATAAGCGTGTTAATATCCTGCAGAGCCAGGTCAATCTCATTTGTATCGCTATAAACATGCGCCCTCTTAAAATAGGCAGCTGTCGCTGTCGGATCAATTTTTATGGCCGCGGTATAATCCTCAACAGCCTTTTTGTAATCCTGCATGCCGAAAAAGATATCCCCGCACAGAGTATAAACAACGGCATTGACCTGCCCGGCAAGCATTGCCTTACTGCAATCTTCAAGCGCCTCTTTATAATTTTTAAGCTTGAAATTAGCGAAGGCTCTTTCCTTAAATACTCCCGGCAAAGAGCCGCCGGATGCCAATAGTTCGTCAAAATCCTTCTTCCCTGCTTTAAACAGTCCCACATTGCAATACGCGCAGCCCCGAAGAAACTTAGACAGGTTGTCTCTTGAATTTTTATCAATCAGCTTATTGTAATCGTCAATAGTATTGCCATAGTTATCTCTGTAGTCTTCAATTTTCACCATAATCCCCCCCGATTAAGCCTCTACCTCTAACACACAAAAGCCCCGGGGTTGTCTACCGAGGCTTCTCAAACATTTACATTAAAACAATGGATTGAAATGTTTTAATTCTGTCAGTCTCCTTCAAAACAGTCTCCCATCTGACACCAAAGCAATTTACTGGTTAAACAATGCCAGCGTAGTTCCGTAGTTTTCCTTGGACAGGTCTGCTCCGCATTCCTTGAAATACTTCATCCAGAAGTTCTGAATGTTCATATATTTATCGGCATTGCTGCAGGTAGCACCCACAACATAAACCGTCGTACCCGTAAGGTCCGGCATTCTGCCTTTGGCTTTCTCCTTAGCAATTATACCGTCAATAGCTTCCGTTGTCAGGGTTACATCATCAAAATTGTAATCTTTGGAGTCTTCTATCATGTCAGAGAATATCACAAGTATCTTCTTGTTCTTCTTGAAGGACCCGAAAACCCTGTCAACGGTCTGCATTGAAGAAAGAATGGCTGTATTGTAATGTCCGGCAGAGTTGTTGAGAAACAGTCCAAAATCATCGAGAAGTTTCTTTCTCTGTTCCTTATATTGTTCTTTGTCTTGCGCATTTTTTGCCATGGCAACAATATCAGCATCTCCCGACGTTGCTGTTTTTGGGATAGACACAACCTTCAATGTAGATTTTTCTAAAGAGGCTTCGGTAATGTTGTCATAGGCAAGGGTGTCACCGGAAGTCAGCTTTTCCATGACAACCGACATGCTATCGACATAAGACTTTCTCATTGCCGGTTTATTCGTGCTCTCGGAGAGATCAAATAGGACAAAGATGGTTTTCTGAGGTTGCTTCTTTTCGAAAATACCGCAAGAAGACGCGAAGAAAGTCAGGCAGAGGAATACCAGTACAACTACAATTTTGAATGTCTTCATGAGTTTTACCTACCCTTTAACACATCGTTTTTGTCTTGAGGCTCCATTAATGTATTGCAATCCCATGATATTTCCAAAGAGCTCTCGGGAATTTCAACCTCAACAGGTTTTTCCACTTCCGCATAGGGATTGTCTATACCCTCTCTCGCTTCACCATTAGCCTCGCGATAAAGCTGGAGTCCTGCATCCCAATTATACTTCTCGTTCTCAAGCCTATGTTGATACTGCTCAATTTCATTATTTCGACGGGCGGTCGCATCACTGATTCTCTGTTCAAGTTCTTCAATGCGCCGTTTAAGAGCCTCAATATGTTCACAATCATTGCTGTAATGTTCCATAGCACTGTCAAAAGCACTTTTTTTGGAATTATACGACTCCAAGTCTCTATGCCCTGCAAGATACGAAAGGAATATCATTGCCACGAAAAACAAAGCATTGAAAACAATGAAGGAAAATATCATAGTGCCGGAAGCAAAATCCAGTTTAAGGATACCCATACCGCCGATATTTTTTATTGCTTCTATATACTTTTCTCTGAGCAAAGCAAAAACCCAGAAAGAAAGAATTATTAACGGTATCAAGGTGATAGCCATTGTTTTTTGGGTTTGCGGCTTTTTTTCATCTCTCAATGTAACGCCGCAAAAATGAGCGAGTAAAGGAATAGCGACACCGAGTCCGAGACAAATCAGGATAGTCTCAAGCTTAGGCTGCGCAAAAACGCCAAAAGCCATTATATTGAAAAAGAATTCGCCAAAAGAGATAGCAACCAGCAGGCATATAGAGAGCATTTTCCCCATAAGAGGTTGTTTGAACTGTTCAAGCGCCGTCTTGGCCTTCGTCATTGCGGCCAACCCTTTTTGGTTATCAGTGTTAGCAAAATTTAGTTTGGTTTGAAGCCTTGCCAGCTCTTTTGTAGAATTGCAATAGTCAGCAAAAATCTCCTTATCATTTCTATAAAACTCTTCCGCCATGTGCTCAAACTTATGTTTTGCAGCCGCTAAAATATGCTTTTCGTAATAATTTGGGATTTCTGATTTATCTTTTGGGCTTCTTGCTTTTTTTACCTTGTAAAACGGCCAGAATAGCCATCTGTAATCCCTGCCATCGAAATGTCCTTTAGAAATTACCGCCCGTCTTGTGGAATAACTATAATCTCCGAACATAGTGCACCCCCAGGATAATAAGGAATTGTTTATTTTTTACCACAAAGCCTGAGCATTGACAACCTATATATTAATATATGCCTATCTCTGTAAAACACAAACATTATGCATTTTGCAGGCCAATCAGTCCAGCCAAAATATTGTATGCGTCTTTCAGAAAAGCAATGTATCTAAACTGCCGTGAAACAACCGAAAACACCGCCGCAATAATCAAAACATTTGCAAAAACAATGAAAACACAGGAGAAAAAAGACCCGTGCTGATAAATGTCGGGTTGGCCCCGGCCTATAGAGTTTATGGTAAATAGTATGTGAAAACTCAAAAAGAACCCGGTCAAGAATGCCGCATATATTTGGAATTCGCTCTTAATAAGCAACCCGATTAGTAAAACTATAACAGCAAATAGCGGGAAAAAATACGGTGAAAGGCTGATTAAAAAGTTTGCCCTGTTAACTATGACTTTACCGCCGTATCTTTCCGTAACATGAAGCTCCGTAATTTTTCCGCCAAAGCATAGCGTAAAAAGCCAATGCGTGACTTCGTGAGACATAACATGCAAAAACTCCCACCTAAAGACAAGATGAATCAATACATAGGCAGTAGCACCTGCGAGGAAATATATCTCTGTTTGTTGAAGCGCCTGTATTTGCATGAGAGTATGCACGAGCGCCGCAATCAATAAGAGACAAACCGGGATGAGTAGAATACCTATTACAAGTTTGAATTGCTTCATATGTTCTTAACCTTTGGCAGATTCATGCTAAGAATGCATAGGTTTTTCGTTATGAATGATATTCTAATTACACTCGGGATTGCTATTTTTGAATCGCAGCTTGCATTAAACTTTTTTCGTGCACCGCGAAAAAAATCCTGTTTACAAAAAGCAATTGCATTTGTTTTATTTCGTTCATGCCGAAGAAAACCCCGCCATTCATTGCGTTGCGGGATGTCCGCCAAAGGCTGGTCCACCTGCGGCTGAAATTCGGCATGAAAGATATTTTTAACGACCGAAACAAAATAAGCAGAGCTTTTCCTGAAAGGTCACGATATCGTTCTGTCAGTTTCACTGACAAGCAGGATACTCTCGGCCTTCAGGCCGCAGTATTTTATCATTTTTCTAACTCGCTAAATCTACGTTTCCACTCTTGATCATTCACTTTCCTTCTCCCAATGACTTCGAGTTTCTTTAATATGGCGGTCCGAACATCCTTTCCTGGGTTCAATTTTAAGGCGTCATCAACAATTTCACTTGCATTAAAAAGGGTCATCTTGCTTATTCCTTCCAATATTTTCTCTTCAGGAGATAAAGCCTCAAGACGCAGTTGTTCTGCTTGCATTTCCATTTCCTGTTGCTTTGCTGACTTTGGCGGATCGTATTTCAGTTTAGCTTCAACACTCGCATCTTTCAAAAGAGACCTAAGTGACATACCTTTCCCGACAAAACCCACAAATTCTTTGGCGTTCAGACTAGGATAATTCAACGCATTATTATCGTCTTCCAGTATAGGAATTTCAGCCGATTTAAGTAGCGATTTAATCTGACAGCTCTCATCCCAGTTGTCAATTTTGCTTCGGACATACTCTACAAACTTGCCTCTACAGTAGCTGTCGGTCAGGGTCTCATCCTTTCTTATATTGCAGGAATTCACTAATGCATATTTCTCGATCGTAATCTTTGCGCTACCATAGCCCAATGGCTTTGCCATACCGATTTTGTGAACAAGTTTATTATCACCACCCCAAGTAAGCGCCCAGACAAGAGCCCCCAACTCTTCCTCTGTTACATTGTGTATATATATCCTACCTTTAAATGTTGCATTACTGCACAATGGGATGAAAGTAGTCTGTACCTTCTTGTTTTCATTATTAATAGGACCTGGCTTCTCTTGACCCAGAAAGTGCGGGAGGTAGCGTTTCCACCCTCTGATTTTCGCATCAGTATCCATATAGGTTTTAAACTTTTTAAGCGGATTATCTTGAACAATATAATTAGGATAATATGTGGGTTTTGGGCTACCAAGCACAGGTGAATAACTTCTTGACGATTCCACCGCTGAATCGGCAATCAGATTGCCAAATTGGACTCTCCCGCGAAGCGAGTCATCCTTCACAACCCGGCCAAACAGAGTTTCTACAAAATCCGAATTGGCACTATAATGTTCCGGGCTCGTATGAATAATTGTTTCCTTTATAGAATACTCATAAGGCAAGCGATACATCATCGCGAGCCCAAAAGATTTAAGACTTTTGCCCTCTGTCAAATAGAACACCGGAACACTTTCATTTTCCTGGTATTTAGGTTCCCAGTAGCCCCATTCCTCATTCGGCTTTTTGTCAGGCTTAGAATGGATAAAAATAAATTCCTTAAATTTTTCTCCCACTGGAATACCATCCGTTCTTTCTGACAGCTGCAATCCCAGTTGCTTTTCATCAAAAAAAATAAACTCCATGTGTTTTACGCCTGGCTTGCCTGTTCCCCTCGGTGATGGTTGCCCGGTGAAAACCAATTTCCCTTTCTTCTTAGTATAGCCTTGCATTTCAGAAGCACTATATCCGCGGTACTTCAGTTTCTTTGGTTTATGGGTTTCAGGGTCTATCGAGTGCTCATGAACAGATTCATTGTCTTGAATATATCCTTCAATATCAGTATTGTGCCTAACTTGTGCATATTTATCTCTTGCCGGATATTTAGGTTCTCTCTCACCCGGTTTAGCTCTCGATTCACCTATCTTGCCTTCTGAACCATTTTCTATTTTACTTTGCTCAATTCTGGCGAATTCACAAGGATAAATGGTTGGATTGCCGTCCTTGTCCTTTTTTAGCCAACCTGGCTTTACCTTTGTGACATACACCCCATCTTCATTATGTGTAAACTTATCTAGATACAAGTCTTTGTTCTTCAAATCTCTAACGCTATACCGGTGATTATCTGCTGCATTATCTCCCATTTTCCCGAATGTGGCTATCTCTAAAACATTCCGGATTACACCTTTTAAAGAAGTTCCTGGTATTGCGAAATTTTCACCGATTCTAAAAAACCTACTGTCGCCATCCACACCGCGAATAAAGATAGGTGAACAAGCAGTAAGACAAATATCAAGATGTCCTGAGAGTCCATCTCTAAAAGGAACTTCCATAAATACTTTCTCAGCAAAAGTCACTCTTCCAGACTTGTCCTCAAAATCAGGGAAAAAAACCGTCTTTGAAAGCGGAACAAAATTATACGGAGAAGGAATAGCCGAAGGCAGTTTCACCTGTTTTTTGGGGAAATTTTTGCCTTGGTTGGAATTATTTTTGCTATTGTTAACTTTGTTTTGTCCATTTGGCATTATTTGCCTCCATTAAAACCGGCAAATCTGTATAGCAAAGGCCTTAATTCTTTGACACCATCCGAAGAAGAAATTGGCCCCCAATAAACTTCATACAGAAGGTCTTGGTCCTTCCCCTTGAATGTCTTGGTTTTGAGCTCGCCCGGATCACTTTCTTCCGCAATTTTCTTCTCAATTTCAACTACTGACCACAGGTTTGCTCCTGCGGGCCTGACATGAAGGCTTTTTTCGCCTGCGCATATTTCGGCGCCCTCAATCCAGTCATCATCCTTAAATTCATTACCCGGGAGCATTAAAACATTTGGGTCTCTCGTGACAAGAAACCAGCCCTCAGCGTCATCGTGGCCCTCCATGAATTTCCTTACCGCAGCTAATGTTCCATCCTTGCTTAATATATTTTCTGTAGAAGTCTTTGCCAGTTTTTCGCTCACTTTGCCTCCTGTGTTTTCAGAGGGTTCCCTATCAGGAAACCATTTTTCCGGTTTCTTGCCTTCTACTTTAAAATGGCCGTGCCCTTTACCGGACCCGGCGCCCATTTGAAGGCGCCCCTCAACAAGGTCATCAAGTGAATATTTCAAGGCCGTCATAACTGCTGACGATAGTGTCATTTTGATTTCCCGTTCTATTTTAACAATGAAACTCTGGTCTTTTGTCAATTCTTCTTTAAGCATTTCCTCAAATATTTCTCGCAGTGTTTCTGCTTTCTGTTTCTTGTACCTAATCTTTACTTTGAACCCTACTCCATACAACGCTCTTTCATTGAATAACGGGCCGGAGCGGGCGCCACCGGTAAACCTGTCAATCGAGACATGATTAATGTTCTGAGAAGTTGCAGTCGGAATATAGAAATCGTCAATATACACATTTCCGGCTATGGTCTTGCTGCCTCCTATATCTTTGTCCGCCGTTGAGCCGAATAACGCAATGACAGCCAGATTAGCGTCTGTATCAAAACTAAATCCTGGTTTTGGGGCATCAATAAAGTTCTCAATCAAAGCGTTAAAATGAAAAGCAACTCTGTGACGCAAGGCGCCTTTCACAGCGCTACCCGGTATGAGGAAACAATATTCCTGTACAGAACCCAAATTCTCATTCCATATTATCCTGTCTTCTCTTACCGGCGCACTGTCCGCAGGATGCGCGCTATTTTCTCCTTCAATATCAATTCCCTTGCCAAAGTACCAATGGCAATTTGAGTCCGGAGTTAAAGCAATTTCTTCAGTGAGAACTGATTTATCCACTTTCCCTGTAATCGCAACTTTACGATCCTCATTAATCCATGAAGCGCCCTTCCAGTCTACTTTCAATCTGTGCGGGACCTCAGCATACTCTTCTATATTATCGTTATCCAGATTGTAGAACTTTGATTGTAAATCTCTCAATACAAATGAGCCAAACCCTCGCCTTGTCTTGCCGCCAAGTGAAAGACCGTTTGTTTTTAGCAAAGCTATAACATCATTGAATTCTGATTCACTACCTTCATAAATCAATTCAAACATAAATCTGTGACCGGCACAAACAACCAACTCATCAAACTTTCCTCTGGAATCTGCAACTCCTTTATTGTTCAGCTTCACATGATCACGCAAGATATGATTTTTCGCATTGACAAGAACCGGATCTTTCAGAATATCCGCAGGGTCCATTAATCCTTCAACCGGTTCGCAATTACTTTTGCAAATGCATCCCCAGGAAATTGTTAATTTTGAACCTTGAGCCTTTGAACCGAAAATAATGTCAATATTATTTATTGCCTCATCACGCGCCGCCGCTCTTAAAACACCAACTAAACTGCTTCCGGGAATGGCAGGAAGCCCGTTAACATCCGTTACGACAGGGGCATCGGTTTCATCTGTTGCCTTTCCTGTCCCAATATGAAACGCTGAGGTGAATTCTATTATAAAACGCGCTATGCCAACTTCTTTGCTCATACTACCTCCAAATTACCTAATTCTACTTTTGATGATACAATTTGCTTAAGGCAATAATGAGAGCAGGTCTTCTTTCCTCACTTAGATTACCCGTTATGGTATCAAGAATACTACCACCAAAGACTTTCTTTCTTGTCAAACCACCTTCACAATAGGCTTTAATTTCTTTTTCGTCCTTCCCTGCTGAAACATTTTCAGCTAATTTCTTCCACTGACTGGAACTAGCCGGAGAACTGCGCAATAGTTCCACAAGCTCTGATGAGGCTTTATCATTCGCAATAAGTTTTGCCTGATTGGAACTCTTTGTTTTCAAGAATTCCCACAAAAGCTCATTCTTGACATCAAGAGAACCACTTCCCTTTCTCTGAGTCTGCGGTTCAATTTCTTTCAGTTCCATTCCACCAACCTCTAAACCTACCTTGTCAATCAAGAACCAAGGATTCAGAATTGCTTCTCCGTAGCCTTCTTCAAGGTGGCATCCGATACCCTGTTTGACCGCGGCAGAAATAACTTCAAGCTCTTTTGGTGTAATATTTGCCTGCTTTTTCTTGTAAGCAAAGATACTGCCTCTTTTTACGATAAACCTGTCTGAAACCCTGCAGTTATGAAATCCGTTCCAGGGAGAGTAGGAACGAGACATCACCACAGTCTTTGCATAATCCGGCTCCCAAAATTTCTTGTCTAAACCAATATCAGACAGTTTTGGGCAAAGTGACGGCATACCTTCTTCGTTTAAGAATTCAGCATCGGAAAGCATGTAAATATAGATTAAATTCTGGCCGGAATTATTTGGCATTAAATCTAAACTTGTTTTTGCCGTAGATATATTTATTCTGCCGTACTCAGAAGACTTTGAACGGCCGACACGGATACCGGAAAGCAAGGGTGCCGCTACCGCCTTAATAGTTTCCTCATCTTCACCGCTTATGCTGAATAAAAACTTGGAACCTGCGCTAATCGCCTGGTATCCAAACAGTTTGTTATCTACCGGGCGACCACCATTACTCCTGTCAATAGCGGTCTTCATCCTATAGGAAAGTTTTACTTTTGAAATGTTTTCTGTTATTGAATCGGACTTCTTTGAATTAATCCAGACATTTTTATATGATTTAAACTGAGACTTGCTGGTATCTGCGGGTTGTGAGTTTATATTGATGGCGGCTTCCTTACTTTTGTTCTTCTTCCACAAATAATTAAAGGGAAGAGGTATATAGCAATTGTCTGCTTCTGCAGGTAAAAAGTAAGCCTGCCCGAACCTCACTTTCCCGCTGAGTAAACGTTCAGGGACAAAGCTCCCAAGGTTTTTCGCAACGGCGCCGAGAAACACGCTACCCGGAAGGTAATCCAGTGAGGAATGCTTCCCGACCGTCGCGGCATCAAGGGAAACGACTATGTCATCAGCTAATTCGGCTAAAAACCATTCTTTATTCATTAACAACCTCCCAGGCCACTTACACTTTTTCAATACTGCACTTGCCTAAACCGCGGTGGCGATGTGAACCCAGATATCGGATAGTTTTAGCGGCGAGTTCAAGTTTCTCTTCAAGTTTCTCTTCAATCTTCTTATCAAGTTCTTTTTCTTTGTCGGTTGTTATTATCTCAATTTCTGTGTTAAGCGTTAGAGGGATACAAACTTCAATGGTTTTCAAGGTGTTCTTTACCGCTATACCGGTTTTCTCGTCTATTGCCGTCGAAGAAATGTACTCATAGAAAGCAAAGTTCTTAACACCATCATCTTTATTGATCAACTTTCTCTTCAAATTATCATCTATACAGGCGCTATTAAACAGGAGCGCTCGCTTTGAATTATAATCTCTTCCTTCCTTCCCAAAGAGTTCTTCCACCGTCAAAGGTAAAGAAAAACCAACCTCTTTCAGTGTTGTTACGGCTTCAAGGAACAAGCCTTGAATTGTTTTGCCGGGAATATAGGGCAACCCGTGTTCATCCTTGAGGACAAGCGCGTCCGCAAGCGGTCCTTGCCCGCTTCCGGAGCCGATATGCCAATATGAGAGCATGCAGATATTAAATTTCATTATTCCCCTCCCAGTATTGATTGAAGTTCAATGGCATCATAAAGAGGCGTGGTTCGGACTTTAACTTCTCGTTCTTGTCCATCTATTTTCTCTTTTGCAGTTATTGGATCAGCCCAAACATCTTTCGCAGGTATCCCTAGAGATGTCAGACATTGTTCAACTTCACCCGCAGCTGAAGGATTGACTTCTTTAATTCTTCCAAGAATCACCCCCGTGTTCCACGGCGTCTCGAGCATTGCTGTGGCAAGTTTGCGGATTGGCCCGCGCGGCATACCATCGCCGTCTTTTGAAGAGAGTTTCTCAACCAACTTATTGAGGTTACTGAAACTTTGTATGCCGAGCGCAGAACTTTTACCAAGTGAATACACCTTGTTTGTCAGAATATACCTGTCCGTTCCTCCCGTCGCAAGCGATATTTCTTTAGTTAATTCTTGTTTGACTATGTCTTTATACTCAGAACTCAGCGAGGTTGTCTGCCTCCAGAAAGCAACAGAAGAACACTCCTTTTTGGAAACTTCTTTGGCAGTAAAATTGAGAGAATCAGCAAGTTCATAAGCAGAGTAGAACGGGAATGCTTTTTTTACAAAAGCGATGCCTAAAGCGATTGTGAGTTCAGAGTTTGAAGTGATATCGCTTTTTAGCTTGGCCTCGAAGTTCTTTGCAAATTCTTCGGCAAATTTCGGAGCGAGATTAGCCCTCAATACTATTGTAATATCATCCCCCGCGCAAACAAGAACCCTGAATGGCAAGATTCCCCGGTTATCTGCTTTGAATTCCGGCAGACTAAGCGTATTATTCAAAGCTAAAGCTGTTTGCTTGGAGACATGCTCGCTGAATTTAATGTAATTGTCTTTTGGATTAGGTCCATTCATTAGAGCAGTAAACGCCTCTCCCATTTTATTGCCATCAGCATGTATTACGGCAATATAGGAATCTTGTTCTCCGGCTATGTCTGAGAAATCTAAGGGCATTTTTTCTTTAAGCGAGACACCAAAAACTTTTGTTTCCAGGATTGACTTAGCATCTTTTGAGGCCTCTATCTTTGCGCTCGTTTCTTCTGATATGTAGTCGCCGTCCTCACTCCCTACTGCAGGCAGTCCGTCGTGCGGAGCTCTGATTACCAGAGGCCCAGCCGGAGGAAGGTTCGGCCAAGGGTTATTTCTCTTAATCTGAATGTTGTCATCCGCCTTAAGCATAGCATTTTTAAGATTATCAAGATTTTCATTAACATAAACAAGCGTTGAATGAATCTGAAGCCCCGGAGCTTTTTGCGCCGCCAAATAGGGCCATTTCATGGCAAAAGCTGCTGCCTTTGTATCATCATTAATTAATATCTTTGCGCATCCCGCGGCCTGCATCAAGACAGTATATTTACCGACAGCGCTAAGCTCGGTTGTAAGATATTTAGTCGTCAATTTCTCTACAATAGCGCTCGCGCCAACAATGTGGGCGAGTTTATTTGTATTGAAAATATAGTCCTGAATTTTTACTGCCGTTGTTACGAAGAGTTTCATAGAAGACCCCTTTGTTAATCTATTTTTTGTGGTATTGCCCTACAGACTGTAAACACAGCGTTTGGTAGAGTTAATGGAGTATTCGCAAAAGTTACAAAATGGCGGTATTTGTCATCCAATGTTAAATCCCTTCTCTCCGTATAAATGATAAAAGCAGCCTTGTTTTTTTCAATTATTTCCTTGTTTTTATCCAAGAAAGCAATAAAAGCATCAATACTGTGATGGTGTTCTGATGTGATTTTTACAACCACACAACCCGCAACACAATCTGCATCAAAATTGTCAATCAATCTTGCATTCTTAAAATCCAATTCTTTCAGTCTTTTAAATTCTAGATCTAGATTATGGCCGACAAGAGTCACGCTCTTCCATGTAGGATCAACTCTGTAAACAACCTCTTTCATTTTTTCTTTCGTATATTTAGTTATCTGTGCAGTAAGAGTCTTATTAATAAAGAAGTATCCCTGAACAATGCTTACACCAGCAACAAAAAAAACTACAGCATTTATACCCAAGACCCATCCCCACCCTCTATTGAAAGATTTGTTAAAATCGTCGAGCTCTGCAATCTTGTTAGTTAGCTTTTCAATTTCTGTTGAATTATTTGTTACATTTGTTGCAGAAAAACATGTCGAGGCAAAACAGCAACAAACGGAAAGTGCGAGAATAACTACAAAATATCTCATAACTTCTCCATTAAAATTTGAAATAAGTAGCGTACTAATAGGCGAAAGGCATAAAATCAATCTTTCAAAAGATTATCCAGTCTTTCCCTCGCAGCTATCGTTTCGCTTGTAAGCGGGGAATAACGAGCCTCGCGCGCAAGATGCAAAACGCTGTTCATTTTATCCCTATTGACATGGAACTCTTCATTGAGTTTTAGGATATCAAGAATTTTTAACAAGTCCGATTTATCTATGTTCATTTATCCTCCGATTGCCGGCGCGTAACTATTATTTCTCATAGGCTGTGGTTATTAAGAACATTAGTATTACATAAATGAGCCTTCCTTTAAAGTTAACTACATCTGTATTCAACCTATTTGCAATATCGTCCATAACAGGAATGGGAATTGTACCAGGCTTGGCATGAATCACAATTGGTGTCTGATGATTGGATCTTAAACGAAAAACATCTTCTATGTTATGTTGGCAGGAATGCCAATCAACAAGAAAGATTGTTACCCCTTTAGCTCTGTCAAAATTATGAGCGGCTATATGGATGATATTCTTCTCATTGAATACTTTAGAGTCCAATAGCACTTGTTTTAGTTCTGCAAATCTGTGCGGCTCGGCAAATACCGCTATCTCTCTCTTCCACAAAGCATTCCCTAAGCGCAACAAAAGAGGCCCAATTCCTGATAAAAACAAATATACACCGGCGCCTGTTGAGATAAATCCAATTATTGCAAACAGCCATCCAATAAAATTGTAAGAGTTAAGAACTCCCTGAATGAAATCCCGCATATAAAACCTCCTTTAATTATTACAAAAAAGCCAGCTAAAAAACCTCTAAGAATAATTGTGAGATATTACGAGCAGAAGGAAGAATCAGGAAATGTTGCAAGTGCAAAAGGGTAATGGATTGTGGATTTGAGTTTAAAACACTTTTTATCATCACGCCCCCACCATGATACTTAGTCATTATCTTTGTTTTATTTTTTAATGTCAAGTTTTTTTCTTAATATTTCAAACTCATATAATACGCGCTAAACACAAAAGTATTGCCGTGAAGCCGCATAATAACAGTACAAGACAGCCGCCGGAACCGCCCTTCTCATAGGATTCAATCTCTTTTACGGCAAAGTCAAGAGTACGGGTTGTCTTCCAATACGTCTTATTTCTATATATATTGTATTCATAGCTAAACATGTATGAAACCTGGTATATCTCATAACAGTTATGTTTTCCGTCGATTGTCTTTACCAACTTAGTAGGATATGCCATAAATCCCCTTTGCGCGTTATTTAGAGTCTTTAAGAATATACCTTGCTCAACGGAAATAGTTGCACAAAATTTCTATATTCTAGCGCTCAAATAAAAACTCCGACCAGTTCCATGTCAATAATGTTGCACTTCCTTGTTGAACTCATGTTAATCGACTGCCAAGCCTTGATTCTATTTCAGAAAGCGTGCCTGCGATTCTTTCTGTGAAAAGATTTACTTCTGCCTGCTTCGCTATCATTGTCTCAGCACATAGAATTTGATTGTTTCTATCAATCTCTCCAAACACCTTGACAGAATAGAACAGCCTGTCAATGACAGCGTCATATTTCAGCTTCATTCTTATCATATTGAAGAAGGACACTATTCCGGCAAAATCCCATCTGAGATTGCCGATACACCTCACTGCCTCATTTTGCTTGGTTGCATCCAGCCTGCCAAGCAGTTTCAAGCATCTTATGTAACAATAATATTCCCCCCACCAGTCGGCTCCGAATTCCTTAAAACCTGTATTCTTCCACTCTTTCTCTATCCACTCAAAACAGTGTGAGTTTTCCTTTCCTGACAAAGTGTGCTGCGCTTTCAACAAGAACAGGCTTTCAAGAGCATACATGGTATTCATTAAGGAGGCATTGCTGCCGTCAGGATGAGACCTAAATCCTCCGCTATTATCAAGGCAAGATAGTATCCACTCGGCGCACTTTTTATTCAGCCCATTGTCGCCACTACTGAAACCGGATTCATACAGGCTTGCCAGCGCCCTATAGGTTGCAACGACCCTCAACTCCGTATGTTTTGGATCAAGATCAGAGGTATAGGCCCCGCTTCTTTTATCCCTGCAATTATCGCTATTAATAAGCTCAATCAGAGGTTTCGTTGAACAGCCGGTATTCCTTATCGTACTTTGGCCGAGATACTTCATAAGCATAACTGTGTCAAAGACTTCTTCCATAAAAGAATAATGCCTGTCTTTGAACTTTTTCTGACATATCTTATTTGCAACAAAACCGGTTATGGCCGGCAATTCCTGCTCTATCCGCGGGAGTTTGACCTTCTCCCCGAAAAGATGCTTGAACGAACTGATAATAAACAAATATTTGTAAAGGTTACGGATGCAATAGGGAAGTAATAGTGGAGAAGTCTTCATGCGATAACGGATAAAAATCCCGAACAGCACGAATACTAGTGCTAATATTGTGATGTCGGTAAACATTTTAGCTGCCAAAGAATTGCCGGCATAGCAGAAGGAAGCATTAGTTAACACATGAAGAAATATGGCAGGCAGAGGCGCCAGAGCAGTCAACAACATTTTTGCAACTCTACCTGTGTTTCCCTTGTCTTTAATCAGGGAAATAACCAGGGCAGTGATTCCCGCAAAAAGCGAATGAGCTGCGCCATTAAACAGGACTCTGTAGAAGTTAAGGTTGCCGGAGTACAGGAAGATTTCAGCCAGGCCGAAACCGATACCAATCATTACGCCGTAAACAACACCGTCAATAGCATCGTCATACTCTTTAATAAAGTAGATAGCCGGAAGAATGAATAAAAACTTCAGCAGTTCTTCAAATATTCCTGCCAGGATGTCTTTCTGCGCGAGCAATCCGCCTGATACAGCCAACAACTTGCCGGAAACAGGACAAAGAAAAAACCCAAGCAACAGCAAACATATTAGTACTATTTTTGGTTCATTCTCATAGCGGTCAACATTGTGCCAGGATAAAAACAGGATTGCGGCTATTCCTACGCTGACAGCAAGTAAAAGCAGGTCCATTTATTTTCCCTTAATACCCTAGTTATCTCCTTCTCTTAATCCACTTTACTATGAGGTATATAGAAACAACTACAATTCCTACCACACCCACAACGACCATAATATTGCTGATTGTATTCCCACCTGTATTTCTTACCAGCGGTGCGGCCAGATTAAGATCCTTCGTAGGGAAGTAAGCAATCCCAAATACAATCAGAAGCAGGAAAACCGCCGATAATGTGACTGGAACAAAATAGCGCGATTGGAATATTTCAACCAAACTGCCACTAAAAGCAGGGGCAGGCTTTTTGCTGCTTTTCTCCGCTGTTCCGTTTATAAAAGCCTCAGTTATATCACTTATTTCTTTTGGAACCTTAACCTTACCCGGATCAAATTCCATTGCTTCTTTCAATTCCATGTATGCAGACAAACAGTAGCGGCACGAAAATAAATGCTTTCGCTTAGTTTCGTCAAGCGGCTGCTCGCCGGAGAAATATGCACCCAGTTCGTACGGAGACAGGCAGGATTTCCCATGATGGCTTTTTTTATCCATGCTGTATGCTATCTTCAGTAATTTCCCGAGGTTCATACTAATTTCCTCCCGGAGAGCAATTCCCCGATTTCCTTGTCTTTATAATGCCTGCCCAAAAGCTTTTTCAAAGCTTCCACGGCTTTGTTAACCCATGCGCCTGAAGTTGATTTGTTAACATTTGCATTCCTACCAATCTCGGATTTGCTAAGCTCTTCAAAAAAGTATTGATTAATTATCACACACTGCTCTGAATCAAGCTCATCAATACATTGCAGAAGATATTCGCAAAACTCGCTGAAGGCTGTATGGTCTTCTGGGGACAGCCCCTCTATCGTAGCACTAGGCTCACCTTTTTCACCAATACATCCTGTCCCCAAGAAACCTGGCAAACCCGGCCAAGACTTATTACTGCCTTTCATGCTATCAATAAAACAGTGAAATATAATGATATTCAGGAAAGCATAGAACTGTGCTTTTGAGGAAGCAGGCTGAATTTTGCTTATATCAATATTCTTGTATAACTTTATTAATACTTCCCCATAAACATTATCTCTGTCATTGGCATTCGGGAATTTCCCACAAATGCAGTTATAAATATACTTCTCTACACCTTTCTTTTGCAACAATACACGCCACGCTACTTGCCACTCGTCATTATGGCGCTTTTTTGAACACTTTTTCAGCAACTCATAAAACTGTATGCTTTCAGATATGTTATCGGATTCTTTAGACATAAACCCCCGCTGTAGCCGGAAATAATCAGCTCGCACTAAACCTACAAAAGGAAAATAAGTTGATTCAGTTAGGCTTTGCATAATTATATTCTATCCCCCAATTTTTAACAAGAATTAATCTACATTTATTGCCAAATACAGCTCTTTAACAGCCTACAAAGGATTTCTATAAGATATACAAGGTGGAAAGCGAGGAGTTGCATCTTTTCGGTGAGAAATTACTATCCTGAGGCGCGAAGCACCGAAGGACCTATCCAGGTCATGAAGGGCCACCAAATTCAATAACTCTTGAAAGGGAGTTTCAGCTTGCGGTCATCTTGACTCAATACCCCGAAGGGCCTACCTACTTTAAAACGGTTCAATTATTCTGTACTGTAATTGCTGTTGTGTCTCAATACCCCGAAGGGCCTACCTACTTTAAAACACCTAAAGAAAACATTTTCTCTTGAGGATACTAAGTCTCAATACCCCGAAGGGCCTACCTACTTTAAAACTCATTTGGATTTTGCTGGCAAGCTACACGCTCGTGTCTCAATACCCCGAAGGGCCTACCTACTTTAAAACAACTAAAATGTAGTCAGGAGGAAATATGACAGGTCTCAATACCCCGAAGGGCCTACCTACTTTAAAACCGCAGAAACAGAAAAGTCAATAAAAGACTATGTGTCTCAATACCCCGAAGGGCCTACCTACTTTAAAACTTAAACCTGAAGTGGAAGGATTACTCTTCAGGTGTCTCAATACCCCGAAGGGCCTACCTACTTTAAAACGGTCTGAAGCAATAAGTGATTCAATCGGACTGATGTCTCAATACCCCGAAGGGCCTACCTACTTTAAAACGGCAGAATGCCCTCCCTGCCGCGCCAAGACGGTGTCTCAATACCCCGAAGGGCCTACCTACTTTAAAACTAAACACCTCCGATAAGGCAACCTTCTTTTATGTGTCTCAATACCCCGAAGGGCCTACCTACTTTAAAACTATAAGGGAGAAAGGAAAGTTTAGGATAGAAGTGTCTCAATACCCCGAAGGGCCTACCTACTTTAAAACTGTTAACCCGGTTCAGATTCTTCCGGGCAATTACGTCTCAATACCCCGAAGGGCCAACCTACTTCAAAACCTGGAAGAATGGGTTTTTTAGAATACAATCCTAAGTTTCAATACCCCGAAGGGCCAACCTACTTCAAAACACAATATTTGGAACACCTTATTGGAACACCGATTTGGTTTCAATACCCCGAAGGGCCAACCTACTTCAAAACTTGGCATGGAAGCTTAAAGAAAAGTATGGCTTTGTTTCAATACCCCGAAGGGCCAACCTACTTCAAAACGTCAGTATTGTAATATCAAACGCCACTGAAACAGTTTCAATACCCCGAAGGGCCAACCTACTTCAAAACGGCAGTTAAACCAACATTTCTACAAGAACTCTAACAAAATATTTGTCGTCTGTCAACAATCCACATTGAAATACTTGAGATTTCACAATTTGCTCCATTTTTTCGCAAATACTTCGTTTTTTCAGTCCTAAAATGTATCCATTTTGACAAAAAATCACTTTTCGCATTGTTTTTCCTTATTTCACCTTTCGCAAATGTTTTTTATTTTTCAACGGAGATAGTATTTGCGAAATTTCACTGTTTTTCACAAAATAAAGTCCTTATAAAATAGGCCTTTTTGTTCTCCGGATTTTGCTATTTTCGCAATCGAAATTCATTCAAGGAGAAAACCTGGATTTGCGAAGTTTTTGAGGAGATTTCAGTTGCCGCAAAACCACCCTGTTTTAGCGTAACTCTTTTATTCACAAGAGATAACTCATTTTATTGTGATTTCGCAAATCGATTTCGACTTTTTCATTATATTACCTGCACTTTTTCATTTTTCTCATTATACATACCAATCCGCTCGATGGTGTCCAGGCAGTTGGCGCATAAATAGTAGTATATGACAATGTCCTTGTTTTTATTGACATTCTTACGAATAGCTTTCTTCATTTGCGAAATGTCCTTTGACGGGAGGAAACACTCAAAAATGCTGTAGTTCACCCTAGTTCCAAAGCCCTGCAGAATTTTGCATACCTTAGTCCTTCGCTTGTCATCAGTTATGTCATAGGCAACCGCCAGGTAGTATTTTTTCACCATTTATACCTATAAGTCTGATATTTTTTGGATCCGCCAGTAAGATAGATGGCCACTTTCTTTGTCTGCTCCCTGATTATTTCGGCAAGTCTGAGCTCTTTTCCGTGCCATTTTTCGGGAGTTTCAAGCCTGTCAAGAACGCTGTCAATAACCTTTCTTCTTGTGTCTTCCGCGAGCAAACCATCCTTAAGCTCAAGCGCCTCTCCTTTGGTAATAAGAGGAAAAATCGCTCTGTCAACTATGGGCTGTCTGAATTCTTCAATGAGATCAAAGATCAGGGCGGGTTTTTTGTCCTGGGGTTTATGCAGATAACTGATGTGGGGGTTGAGGCCGGCCTGCAACACGGCAGTCCATATCCTTGAATAAAGGATGCCGTAGCCATAATTCAAGAGAGAATTAACCAGGTCGGTTGCTCCCCGGCGGACCCGTCCGGCAAATTCAATGTTTTCGTTTAAGATGGTTTCCACCATTGCCCAGTAATAACCTGCCGCCCTGCCTTCAACAGAAAACAATTTGCCGCGAACAATCTCAAGATCCTCGTCGCAAATATTTTCCACTTCCTCTGACAAAGCAGTCATAGCGCCGATATTGGAATCAAAAACAGCCGTGAAATCCTTATCTCTGCCCAGCCTGTATTTTGAATAGTAGTTGATTATATTGATCTGGTTAACTATCTTGCCTATGACAACCTGTTTTGCAAGTTCCTGCGCTTTTCTATTCCTAAAGGCTTCAAGTTGGGCAACACCAAGTTCCGCAGAAGTATTTTCAAAAGGTGAGAGCTTTGCATAAGGACTGCCTGAATAGTCAATAAAATCTATTGTTATGTTCTCCTCCGCGCAAAATTTGATGAGATTTGAGGAAATTGTCACTCCCGAAGAGAGTATAGTAATGTTCTTTAGATTTGCTATCTGCTTCTCTTGCAGCTTTACCCCTTTCTCCTTTACCACTACACCCCGGGCTGTCCTCCCTATGAATACGCCTGGCTTTGTTATGACAAGCTCAAACCCCGCGGATTCTAACTCACGGTAAAGATGTTTTTTCTTTTTCACAAGTGACCCCGGGTCCTTAGGATCTGAGCCGGAAGCATCCGACTTGACAGCTCTTGTCTTTCGGCAGGACATAAGTATATTTTTTATGTTCTTATTCTTAAAAAGGCGTTGTTTCTGGGACATAAAACAAACACTTGAGAGAGCTGTTTCTATCTCTGCCTTACTTTTGAATACCCGTTCCTGATATTTTTGTTTTAACTCCTCCTTGAGCCTGTCAATAAACCAAGAATCTAGAGTTTCAAGAATATCCTGGGGAAGCAGTTCGGCATAATACCTGTTTATTCCTTCCGTTACATCTCCTATACTTGAGCCGTTACCGATTTTCCTGATACCCTGCAATAACTTTTCCTTTAAATCATTAATTTTTTCTCCGGCTACGGTTTTGCCCGCGCCCTTAAACAGTATGCCCAAAAACTCCACACCTTCCTCTATGTTTTTGACACACATACCGGGATTAAGGGAAAGCCTGAGTTCATTCACAAGAAACCAGCTTGCGTCTTTTAGAGCTCTTTGCGCTTCCGCCTCCGTATGGCTTAAAATAATAAAATCATCCGCATATCTGACAAACCCAAAGTCTTTCCCGACCATAAAGACATCAAAAGAATGGAGATAGAGATTTGAAAGAATAGGAGAAATTATGCTCCCCTGGGGAATACCCTTCAGGGTATCTTTCCATCTGAACAAACTGTCAACCTTGCCCATCTTTACCCATAGCTGGAAAAGATTAAGCAAGCGCTGGTCTTTAATAATATCAGAAAGTTTTTTGAATAAGATATCATGAGAAATGCTGTCAAAATACTTGTCTATATCGCAAATACTCACCCAATTCCTTTTTTCATTTGTTATCAGATGTGTCACCCTGCCGATAGCCCTTGTCGCTCCTTTGCCTTCGCGGTAGGCGTAGCTGACATCAAGAAAATCCCTTTCAATAACAGAACCGGCTATGTCCTTGACTGCCTGCTGGACTATCTTGTCTTTTATTGTCGGCAGGCTGAGATGGCGAAATTCGTGGTTGTCTTTGGGGATTTTTATTTCTTTGTATGGTTCCGGGATATAACAATTTGAGGAGAGAGCGGCTGAGAGGTCGGAAATATTCGTTTCCAGTTCTTTTCCAAATAATTCTATGTTTACATTGTCTATGCCGCCGGAGGCCCCCTTTTCTTTAATCTTTTCCCAGGCGGCAAGGAGAGACTCTTTCTTGCATACCAGGTCGAAATAGCAGCTTGCCGGATTATCAGTGTGGTTATCTGGCGGCATAAGAACCTCTTGCTCTATGAAATATCCGTTTCAACCCTGTACTTTCCCAGCCCGATTGTAGTGCCCTTGCCTATATGCAGATGCTCGCCGAACTTCAATAAAGGAAGGCATTTGCCAACCGGGCCAGAGTATGAAATCCGGCCGAGATGCCCTCCAATCCTAATTTTCTGCTTGGATCTAAAAGATATCCGCTCAGGGTCAAACCAAGTAAGCCTGTTTTCCAGTATTTCAACTGTATCAATGTTTCCAAAATAATTCTCATCCTTTTCCCCTGAACCTCCGCAATGGAAATAGTCCAACAGGATGGCTCTTTCATAAAGACGCTCCATAATCAGCCTAAACGGCAATCCGACAGCCAGATCACCGTCCGCTTTTATTCTTGCCGGGGTTTCAAAGACCAGGGCAACTCCATCTTGTTCCTTTTTCATATCAGCAAAAGCTTCAATACTGATTGCCTTTCCGGCAGGCCTTATGGTCTTATCGCTGACTGAATATATTTCTGTTTTTTTACCGTCCAGACCGAGAGAATGTATTTCCGTTAATTCATACCTTCCCCTGCCTTTAAAGAGCCCGATGTTTCCCATCTCAATCAAAGCGGTAACAATATGCGGGAGATATTTATTTGCCCTGCCAATGAGAGAAATGACAAATGAGTAAACTTCACCGGGGAGAATTGTATGTTCTTTTGTGTTAACAGGAGAAAACAAATAGGGGTTAGGCGGAGAACTAAAACGTCCGTATGATTGTCCGGCTGCTGGGAGGGTCTCAAATATATAGCAATATAGACACCTTGCCTTAAGCTCGCAGGACTTGCAATCAGGCAAGCCGGTCTCACACGCCAATTTTCGCAAAGCCCTGCCAAAAACCCCTCTAAGGGCTGAACCGGCGTGCTGCGGAATGTTTAATTCCTCTACTGCGCGGATTACCACAAGGTATTCGCACAAATAGAGCGATTTTAAATCATTCATAAACTTTTCCGCCCAGAATTATTCGTTTATCGGCTTGACCGTGTAGAGCGCCTGGCATTTGAAGCAGCTATTCAATACATTAAGCTCAAAGCATTCTTTGCAGGTGATGGCTCCGCACTTTGAGCACTTGGCGTAAGCAGGTTTAGGTTTCTTGCAAGTCGCGCAATCCATATCCCCCTCCTGTCAACTACGAGACAATTAACCTAAAGGTCATTTTTATTGATGTGTAATAAACAATTTGCCCTGTAGAGACAAAATCTTGATAATCCTCTTTGCAATTCATCTACCTGCCGAGGAAAAGAGATTTAAGCCTTTCGTTATTCTGTAAGAACTCCGCCGTTCCCCGATAGGTTATAAGCCCTGATTCAAACATATAGCCTCTATGACAAATCTGCAGAGCCGCCTTAACATTCTGTTCAACCAGTAAGATACTTGTGCCTAACTTGTTAATTTCAATAAGTTTCTCGAACACTTTTTCTACATAATTTGGAGAGAGCCCCACAGATGGTTCATCCAACAGGAGTAACCGCGGCTCTAGCATTAGGGCCCTTCCTATGGCAAGCATTTGCTGCTCACCTCCAGATAATGTACCTGCTACCTGTCTTTTCCTATCGAAAAGGATAGGAAAGAGGTTATATACCTTCTCCTTTCTCTTTTTTACAACTGTGCCTTCTTTATCCACAACAGTAAATGCGCCCATCTCAATATTTTCTAGGACTGACATAGTCGAAAATATCCTTCTACCTTCTGGCACTAGTGTCAGTCCTTTGGCAACCAGCTTGTCTACGGATAACCCATTAATTTGCTGCCCAAAAGCCGATATGGAACCGCCGTTGATTGGCGCCAATCCACAGACGGCTTTCAGAGCTGTTGATTTACCCGCGCCGTTCATCCCGACAAACGCGACAATTTCACATTCATCAACATAAAATGATACCGCGTTCAGCGCCATAAAACCACCATTGTAGGTTACTGATAACTTATTTGCTTCAAGAATTCTATTCATAAGATTGCTTTCCCTAAATACGCGCTCAAGACGTTCTTGTTTGCTTTTATTTCCTCTGGGGAGCCACAGGCTATCTTCGTCCCAGAACCCAGTACTATTATTCTTTTCGCTATACTCATTACCACATTAATATCATGTTCAATCAGTATTATTGTCTTACCATTTCTATTAAGTTCTTTGAGATGGTTTAACATTTGCACTCTCTTTTCAGGGAAAAGACCGGACAAAGGTTCATCGAGCAGGAAAATTTCAGGGTCCAAAGCAAGTATCCTAGCCAGTTCCAACAACTTCTTGTTGCCATGTGACAAGGTCTCCGCCAAAACATCCATCTTCTCGGAAAGCCCGATTAGATGAAGAAGTTCTTCTGCCCTTTTCCTGCTTTTTCCCTCCTTAGCTTTCATATTTCTAGTTTGGAATAGTCCGTTAAAAAAATTTTCACCAGTCCCGTACTTGAAGGCAAGCATTATGTTATCAAGAACCGATAGTTGCGAGAATAGCCTAATATTTTGAAAGGTTCTTCCGACACCAGCCCTAGCAATGCTGTGAGGTGGCTTCGAAGATATTCTTGTGTTATTAAACAATATTGTTCCTGAATCAGGCTTGAGGAAACCAGTAATAAGATTAAAAACTGTGGTCTTGCCTGAGCCATTAGGACCTACCAGAGAGACTATTGACCCACTTTCAATTTCAAAAGAGAGGTTGTCAACCGCCCGTATACCTCCAAATGTTTTGACCAGATTATCAACTTGTAGTAGCATTAGAGTGTCTTCTTAAACATGAATTTGCCCATAAGCCCTTGCGGTCTCCAGAGCATTAAGACAACTAGCAACAACCCATAAATCATTTGCCTTAATGGAGCTGCTACTGAAGTTGGCATGCCAAGGAAGCGAAGCATTTCAGGAAATATAACAAGAACTGCTGCTCCTATTATCGATCCTCTCAAACTGGCCATGCCTCCAAATACAACCATCAGCAACACAGTAATTGATTCCATCATAGTGAAACTGGAAGGATCTATGAAAGTAATATAGTGAGCATAAAGGCATCCGGCAACCCCGGCAAAAAAAGCTCCTGCAACCAGAACAATAAGTTTGTGCTTATTAACATTCTTGCCCATGGCGCTAGCCGCAATTTCATCTTCTCTAATTCCCTTTAATATCCTGCCAAACGGCGAGTGGGTTATGTTCCTTAATACAATTAGGGTCAATAAAACGAAAAAGAGCACAAGCACTAAATAGCCAAAAACATTGGAGCCGCCATATCCAAAAAAAGTAAATGGAGGGATTCCATTCAATCCCATCGGACCCCGAGTAAGTGCGACCCAATTCTTTAGAACAGAATAGACAATAATTCCAAGCCCTACCGTAGTCAACGCAAGATAATCACCCTTTTGCCGTAAGGCAGGATAACTGACCAACAAGCCCAAGAATGACGCAAGTATGGCGCCGGCAAGCAGTCCTATCCACGGAGATATGCCGAAGTTTATTGCAAGCAGGCTTGAAGTGTACGCTCCGATTGCGGCAAAAGCAATATGCCCGAGTGCCGTCAAACCTGTGTATCCAATCATAAGATTCAAGCTCAAGGTAAGTATCATATAGATACCCGAAAGAATCAGTATGTGAACGATATATTCCATTTATATCTCTTCCTTGTCAGTCTTCACACCCATTATTCCTGAAGGCCTTAAGAGCAAGAAAACTATGAGAACGCCAAAAGCAATAGTGTCTTTCCAGTTAGAATCTATCTGCCAGATTCCAATATTTTCAGCAATCCCGAGGAAAATGCCGCCAAGCAATGCCCCCGGAATACTTCCAATCCCGCCGACAATTGACGCAACTATGCCTTTTAAGACCGCATTCATACCCATCGCAGGATCAATGTTGGTTTCAAGAGATACAAGTATGCCTGCAGCTCCGGCAAGAGCCGAACCAATCGCAAATGTTATCATGATAATTCTTTCTGAATTAATCCCTACCACCCTGGCTCCAATCGGATCATCCGAGACAGCCCGAATAGCCTTGCCAAATTTGGTAAGCCTGATAAACAGCCAGCTAGCGACAAAGAGAAGCAAACATGCCAAAATGATTAGTATTTGAATATCCGTGATTACTGCGCCATAAAACTGATGACCTTCGGCTACCTGCCCGGTTCTCAACGAAAGATTTTGCGCCCCGAAAATCAATTGAATTAGGTTTTGAATAAAAATAAACACACCAAACGATGCTATAAGATAGACCAGGTTTGGGGCATTTTGCCTTCTTAGCGGCGAGTAAACAAGCCGGTCGATAGTAACGCCCAAAAAAGCAGTTACTACGACTGATGCAAAGAAAGACAGGACAGGGTTTAGGTCAAACTGAATAAAGAGTACATATGCGAAGTAAGCTCCGGCCGCGTAGATTACTCCGTGTGCGAAATGGAAGAATTTAACGGTCCTATAAATAATAGTAAAGCCAAGCGCAATAAGCGCGTAGAGTACTCCTGAAATCAAACCATTGACTACTATTTGGAATAACATACTGAGATGGTCTATTCTCCATACTGTGTCTTAGTTAATATGTTTCTTTTACTTTCAATCCGTATTTTTTTAGCCTTGCAGGAAAACTATCAAAACTGAATGTAAATGTAGGAAACTGATATGCCCTCTTAGGATGCGTATAGCCCCCGGGTATAGTCTTGCAATCAAAGGTGAAGAGCGCGCCTCCACCAGAAGCAAGCTTAGTACAGATATTCCATTTCTCCCTCGTATTTACAAAAGTAATGGTTTTCGGAAAGCAGAGGTTAAAAACAGCAGCTGCCAGCAGGTATTCCTGATCTGTCGGAATAAAAAAAGTCTTTTTGAGAAGAGCTCCGTCCGCCGGTTTAAGCCTGGGCACACCCAGAATGACCTGCTTAAATCGTTTTTTGTGTTTATTGAGAAGATGCCCAACTTGTGAAATAAGACTTAGCCAGTCTTTTTTCCAATCATAAAGACCTGATAAGATTCCTATTCCTATACTATCTATCCCTGCCAGCAGCATTCTTTCCGGCGCATCTATTCTATTTTTAAGGTTACTTTTCTCTGTGTTCCCGGGATGCAGAACATTATACCGCTTTTTATTATATGTTTCCTGCCACAGGATGGTAAAATCAAGGCCACTTTTTCTAAATAGTCTATACTCAGCTACTGAATAGGGTTTACAGTTCAAACCGACTTTGCCACCACCGTATTCTCTAAGGATACTCCTCGTGAGTTTAATATGCGAACAAATATCCTCGATAGATATTCCTCCGTCACTCGAGTAAACAAGTTCAATTATCCTGTAGCCTTTGCGAACAAGAAAGCGGATTTCTGTTTCAAGCTCGGACAAAGACAACCTTATGCGTTCTATTCTTTTTGACTTATTCCCTGCTCTAAAGTTACAGTAAACACAGTTTTCTTTGCAGATACTTGACACATATAATGGAACGACAGGATAGACTGCTCCCTTAAAAAGCCTTTTCTTGTTTCTGAAACCTAATGCTAGAATTCTTCCATAAAGATCCGGTCTCTTGGCAGGATTAATATCCAACAAACTCTTCGCTTCTTCAATAGAAACCAAACCAGATAATTCAACTTTTCTGACAATCTCATCCTGCTTATTCATTATTTTTGCCTTTTATTCTGCATAACACTCCACAACAGTGTTCTTTTGCGAAATGGCTAAATTTGACAATTTCGAAACCTTTGCCAATAAGGTACTCCTTAAGATGCTTAGCAGTTGGTCTATACGATGTAAAGACAAGTACTTTCTCTTTCAAAGGTCCGATGAATTTCTTGCATTTTCGCTTGTTGTCAGACTCCCATTTAGCAATATTAAAATAGACCCTTATCTGTTCTATGCCTTTATCATAAGAGAAATGGTATTGATTTAGCACTGTTCCAGAAATGTCAAACACAGAAAGGCTGCTCTCAAAAAGACCAATAATGTTGGGCAGTTTATATTGTTCCAAGATCTCTAACTCTCTTGCCGAATCAAAGACTTCAAGCGTAATAAAAAGCCTATCCCGATAATCCATGGATTCAGCCACATTACAAACCACCGTTGGATAGGACATCAGGGTTCCGTTGCCGACCAGGAAGATCAAATTCTTTTCCCGGGCTGATTGCTTTAAACCGCGAATGAAACTTGATGTATCTTTCCCGGTAATGTCCTTAACAAAACCTGAAAACGTAATATCTTTATAATAAGCCTCTCCAAAACTTTTTGCTAAACTCAATAGCTGCCTACTAATATCAACCAGAAAGTACTTTGCAATCTTTCCACGTTTGAGAGACTTTACGATTATGGGTATTTCCACTCCATTTCCTGAACCCAAGTGAACAATGTTGTACTTCCCGCTGCCTAGCAAAGAGCCAGCCATTTTGATACTTTTCTCAAGCGTCGACAACTCTCTTTCTCCAAGATTATAATAGTAGTCCTTGGAAATAGAATCCCATATTTCGGCGCCTTTGCCGAGGTATGAATATTTGTGAATAAATACATCATCACCCATAATATCATCGCTCATTCGGATTCCCCTTTCAGAATATCTTTCAACTATAGATTTACCGTTTTAAGATTATACCAGTTGCATTCATGTGAGCTAGAAGATCCTCATAAGATTTAAATAATAAATCCTTCCCCGATAGGACTTTCCTGTTAAAGAGACTCATATTTTTTGTTAGGGCAGGCCTATGCCAGCCCACTCGTAGTAGTGACGACCTTAAATCATATTGCAGGAAATACTTTTTATCAAATATCACATAATCAGCAACATTGATAACTCCATCATTTGTCTGATGCTTACTTTGATATTTCTTATTATAATTATTAATTAGATCCGTACAAGTCCAATAATGCTTAATAGCATTATTATCTACTTCTTGTAATTTTCTGGCGCATTCCTTGTAGTACTCAGATGCCAAGGGCAAGGTCTTAACATCCCATTCCGAATCCAATACAACGACACGTATTGACTTCCTAGGAATCCTTGAAGCAGTCTTTTGATAATCCTTGAGCGCTAACTTCTTTAGCCGTCTAGAAAACGGTTTCTTTTTTGCCGGGGTTTGTTCTGTCGGTGGCAGGCAACTATCATTATCCTCGTAAAACCAGACTGGTGGGACGATACAACACATATACAAGCACTCTCTCATTAAGTCGGTAGCTAAATCTAGTTTTTCTGAATAATCTTCAACATCTGCTTCCACCAATGTAACACCGCTTAGAAACATTTGCTCAAAAGAATCTTTGGTGATTTCGACACCCAATTTGGAATAATCATCCAGCAAGAGTAGTTCCTTTGTTAATTCATCTATTTTATCTGAATACAAACTTGATATCTTGGTAGAAGCGTTATTGGCCAAGTACAACAAATCTCTTGAAGCACACTTCAACTTTTTAATTGAGTCCTCCATTTCAATTGTTTTCTCTAGTTTATCAATAGATTCCTCCAACAACCAGGCTCGAATCCAAAAGGCTATACTTTTTTCTATCAATATTGGGAATGCATATCCCCCCAAGAAAATTAGCGCCTTAATAAACAAAGCAATAGCAGGGCTTATTTTGGGATCACTAATCAATTGTGGCGATAAATACACTGAAAAATAATAGCCAGCCGGAAATCCAGCAACAAGTGCTATAAAATCAAATACTTTAATTATTCTATTTATTGTTTTCTTAGCCATGCCCCCCCCTCTGACTCACCATATCAAACCTCTATGTTTTTAAAACAATTAAAATAAGTCACCCCCCCCCCAAGTGAATATCCCTATGAAATCATTCTCAGCATTGGTTCTTGGATGTCACAGCACAAAGACAGTGATATTTAGAACAACACAAATCTTATGATATTTTCATAGACCTTGCTTCTTTAAAACAAAAAACAAGCGTTTATTTGTAAAAAATGACCTGTAATTTATGAACCCGCATTTTTTCATCAGGCAAATTAACTCTGTCTTTAAGAACCAGTGGGAGTAAAAGCGAGAATCCTCCCTTCCACTAATAACTTTAACGACAAAATCCCCGTCAACCACCCTTGATTCTCTTTCTGCAAATGAAATATTTTCTCTCTGATAGTCCTTTGGCACATTGGCCTTTGCTAAATCATAAACCGAACACAGTAGCAACCCATTTGGTAAAAGCAAACCAAATAGCCTCCTCAAAACCCTAAGGCGAGCATTTTTTGAGGATTCTATGTCATTTTCTATGATATTTCCAAGAACGTTCATGCACAGAATAATATCAAAAGAATTTCGCGGAAGTCTCAGCTTCAGTAAATCCATCTTTTTCAGTGTTACTTTTGGATTCTTGCCAATATTTTTGCGGGCAACTGCCAACATACCAGACGAGAAATCAACACCAGTAACGTGATTTATCTTGGAGTCGAATTTGTCCAGAATAAACTTAGTGTGCAAGCCCGGTCCGCATCCGGCATCCAATACACGCAGATTGGATTTACCAAAGAAAGCCTTGGAAATAAATCCTTTGTCAAGCCCCCAATTACTATCAAGAACGGTATAATTATCCGCTATCAAATCACAGGTTTTCCGTGTCTGATATTTTAGGTTTAATTGTCCAGAATGCTTCTTACTTTGCGTAGGGAACAAATTTGCCATTCCGAACTATAAAGATTTGCATCGGCTTAATAACATCGCCGTTAGCATCAAACTGAATGGAACCAGTAACACCCGGGAAGGCCTTTAGAGCAAGCAGTTCTTTCCTGACAGAATCACCAGAAACTGCTCCCTTAATGAAGGTCGCAATTAACACTCTTGCGGTATCATAAGAGTGGGCAGAATAGATATCCGGCACCGCTTTATATTTTGTATTAAAATCACTGACAAATTTCTTCGTTACAGAATCGTTGCCTTCAGGATCATAATAAGGGGTTGTGAATACAACATTTTCCGCCGCATCCTTGACAGCAGCAATTATCGCAGGGTCTTTAAACCCAACACCGCCTATGAACTGCGTCTTCAGCCCCATCTCTTTGGACTGGCGTAAAAGCCCTATCAACTCTTTCTGATATCCTGGAATGTAGACACCCTCTGACTTGCTATTCTTAACTTTAGAGATTACAGATTTAAAGTCAGTACTACCGGGCTCATAACCTTCATTGACTTTTATAGTGCCGCCGAGTTTGATGAAATCCGTCTTAAACACTTCGCTGGCACCCTTTCCGTAATCATTGTTGACATAGACACATGAGACAGTTTTGAGCTTAAGAATATTATAGGTGAATTTTGCTATTTCCCCTGCTTCAAACACATCAGACGGCCAAACTCTGAAGAAATAAATGCTTTTGGACGACAGAGCCGGGCTGGAAGCACTTGGAGCTATCAGCAACACCTTGTTCTTGTCTGCAACCGGTATCATGGCTGCCGCGAGCGAACTCATGGCGCCGCCTATCACAATGTCCACCTTGTCAAACGAGACAAGTTTCTGCAACGAATTTACAGCCTGAGTTGGAGCTCCTTGGTCGTCTTCATACACAACTTTAATAGTCTTACCACCTACAGTTTCTTTGTTTGCATCTGCAACAGCAAGATCAATAGCATTCTTCATTGCCTGCCCATAAACCGCTGCATCGCCGGTCAACGGCAATACGGCCCCGATCTTTATCTCTCCGGCAACTTTCTTTTCACCACAACCTACTGTCACAAGGGAAACGACCGTCAAGATGAGCACCACATAGAGCAAACTTTTCCTGAACATTCTTCCTCCTTGACGCATGTTCTTGCTTGTTTACCGCAGGATTACTTCACCAAATGAACTTTCGGATATGAATAGGATTTCAGATTCCCATATTTGGCAACCAAGTCAACACCCTTCTTGTCAGGACCTGCCAAAAAGACAATCTTATCCTTCAACATTAGACCACGCAAGTACCGGCAAATATCAGCAACAAGTTTATCGGTTGTGATTAGAGTAACTTGATTATCAGAGTAAACATTTGTAAGATCAATCGCTTGAGTTATAGTAAGCAAATCAATAGAACTCGGGAACAACCCGAGATGGAGCCCTTTAGCGTGAGCAATTCTCAGGTATTCATAAACCGGCTGATAGAGCAAGTGAACCAACACCATATGGTAGCGGTTAAGTTCTAATACAGCAAACGGTTGGAATTTCTTCATTTTAAAGTCTCTTGAGTTTTCCTGGATGAAAACATCCTTTTTCTTGTAATATTCTAACGATGCAGGCCCTGTATTGTCATGGAAGTATTTCTTAGAAAAAGCGGTGAAAACCTCTGGCATTGCGATAGTGGATATATAACTAAGGCTTTTACCTGTTTTCTTCTCTCTTTTCAGCTTGTCAACAAACTTAATCGTCGAAGGAGCCATGCTTAAATAGTAGTCAGTCAATATGCTTGAATGAAGCAGGTTTATTTTCATCATACCACCTCGCAACAACAAACAAAATTGGTATCAAAAACATTGATACTATTATACTGCTAGGATTCCGCCATTGTCAATTATTATAGAATACTTAAACAATGTTCTAGATCGCAATATGCTCCAGAACATAGCAATCACAGATTAAATCGAACAATGACCTTCTCATGCCGCAGATTACCTTTATCCGAAAGACATTCATTGTGTTTGTGCGTCAGAGACCTGCTCTGAAATGAAAACCGAAACCTTCTTACTAACCTCTTCCAGCGCCTGCTCTTTGGTCAAACCAAAACCGGAGAGATTCTCTTTTTGAGTGTGTATGGGGTTATTATCTTTGACAGCGCCGGTAATGTCAACATTGCATATTGCTGTAAAAGCATATAGTCCTTCTGCGCTGTTTTGCTCCTCTTTGTATTCAATTACGCTTTCAATCTTTATGGACGCGCCGCGACTTCCAGATATTCTCATCCCGAAAGACTCCAACTTTGACTTAACCAGTTCAGCAGTTGGACTTTTTGCAACACTTCTGCCGTCAACGGACTCTCTGACACTTAGATTCACATCAATACTGCCTCCGGCGCTCACACCGGTAAATCCGGCGCGACAAGACACGTTGGAATATAAATCAGAGTAATCGCTTGCCAGTCTTTCCGAATTACCGGGACTTAGCGCCACCCTGATGAGATTTGCGCCTACGGTTCGCACCTGCGACGGGAGAACTCTTACTTCTCCTTTTTCGTCAGAAGCAAGCGTGTTATCGGAGAGGCTGCCTTCGCCCTTGATGAATCCGGCTTTTACAATACAACCCCTAGCGGCTGTTCTTTCGCCATTTACTAAAAAGTATATCTTAAACCTGAACGGTACTTTGCATTTCGTCCTGACTGCGATTTTTTCCGGGCCGTCCAGGAGGTCTATTTTTAGACTGCCCAGAATGGCCGCGATTGAAGAGGAAATATTACGCATGGTTGTTTTATTCAGGCTGCTGTCTTCCTCCAACAAATCCAGCGCTTCCGAATAATCGTTAAGAGCATCTCCGGCGTAACCTTCTTTCAAACGCTCTTCCGCCTGCGCGCAAAGGTTTTGCACTCCCTCTTTTTGCGACAACTCCGCGTTCTTTAGTCGCCTTTTCTCTGAATCCAGCTCCTGCTTTTCATATTTAAGCAAAACATGCACCGTGAAAGCAAACCCGCCGCCGCCGCGCAGATACTTTTCAAAATAAATATCGCTGACTTGAAGCCCGATGAGCTTGCTCGTTTTTGTTTTTCCTTTCAGCTCATCCATAAGATATTTTGAGCTTTCCGTCATAATCTTGTTGAATTTGCTTGAGGCTGTGTATCCAAAGTACTCAAGTATATTGGAAACGGCTCCACGCATGGCTGTTTCTTTTGCCAGCTCAAAGCTTTCCTTTTCGGAGGCGCTGCCGGTGAAATACCTGTAATGAGCGTCTTCATAACTTCTGCCTACCCAATCAGGCATCTTTCCGGAAGACCTCTCCAATAATTCCAATTGATTCCTGACCGGCATGCTTGCGCAGCCGGTCAGGATCAATGCAGTTATCAACGCAAAACCTATCCGCTTCATGCTACTTAATGTTCCCGTTCTGATAGAAACGCTGTTCTGCTGCATCTGCCGCTTCCCTGGCGCCGGCATTTGCCTTTAACTGTTCCTTCATATCAGAGAAAGTCATCTTGACCGCCTGGTCATAGGCAAGTTTCGGGACCTGAAGCAGGACATAGGAGCGGTAATATACTGACTCTACCCCTGACTGACCAAGCTCGCTGATTTTCTCCGAATAGGATTCTGCCTGGACACTGCCGGAAATATCAACCTTAGTGGTAGAAGAGACAAAAGCGTCCTTTAAATACCCGCCTGCTTTCTCCAATTTAGCCCCTTCAAGAGCTTTGGTGAATTCAGTAAGCATTCTGGTCTTTATTGTTTCATTCAAGCCTATCTTGGCCCTGCCCTGCGCGCTTCTGACAGATAGTTCCAGGTCAGTATCGTGCTCGGACATGCCGCGATAATACAGGTTGCCGTCCTTCTCAAAATAATCTTTCGTGGAGTTCACCCAGTCCGGCTGAGCAACATTCGGGATCCTTTCCATAACCTTCTGATCGGATCTTTGAATTGCCCCTATCCCGCCGCAGCCGGAAAAGATTACCGCAAAACCAAAACAAACTACCGCAAGAACCAACCACTTTGTGTTTTTCATAATTTTCTCCTTGTTACTGATTTAGATTCGTTTTTACTGCCTGGAAAGCTATTGCTTTCATCATCACCTCCGTTAATGAACCGTTATGGCAAAACTGCCGGTCGAATACCCGCTATCAGATGTAATATGAACCGTGAAGTTTATTACATGCCCAATAGGCGTTGAAGAATAGGTTTGGAATATATAGGTGCAATCATTATAGTAATACATATAACTTGAGAAAGAGCGATAGCCATAATGACTCTCTGCTCCGGCACCCACATAATCATAGCCGAGACCGTTGTAGTAGATTGCATCAGAATCAGTGATATTGACATATGGGCTGTCCGTGGTTAAATTAGCCCTGACTCTGCTTACGGTGCTTCCGGAAATATTGTTTAAATATACGCGCAAATCAACTGTTTCCCCGCTGTTAACCACACCGTTGCTATTGCTGTCATAGGAAATGTTGTATCTTGAAAACCCCATGCCGCTTGACGAAGCCCCACCGCCGCCACCTGAACCGCCTGAACCCGCAGATGTACCCGGCTGAAAGAGATAGGTGTATTTGCTCGTATTCCCGCTGTCGGAACATCCACAAAGGAAGAGAGAAAGCCCGAGAAGGACTACTGTTGAAGTCATTATGCGTCTTCTCATTTTTATTTCTCCTTAGAAATGATAGGTAAAAAGCCCAAACTTGAAAACCTGGGCTCCGAACCGAGATCCAAAATAAACACAATAACTGACCTTCCAACCTAAATCTTTTTCGAACCTGCCTAATAAACCCGCGCTCAAATAGCCGCCATTATTTCCAAAGGTGGCATCGGGGTCGGAGCTAGCGCTCTGTTTCGCATAAATTCTGACCCCCTCTAACTTTCCGCCACCACCAATAGATAAAGCAGTTCTGTCAGAGAGCATTAGATAATAGTTGGCACCCAGTTCCATTGACAAGCCAGATACTTTATCCACACCCGCCAGGTTCTGCGGCTTATTCTCCCAGTAAAGAAATCCTACTCTAATATAATTAAAATTAAGTTCACAATCTAAACCAAGCGCATTGGGAATATAATCTCCAAAACCAGCGGGGGCCGGCAAAATATAGTCAAGATCAAAAGCAATAAAATTGAGCCAGGAAGGAAGCGCTGAAGGCGCTGATGATGAAAAATATGTTTGTTCCTGCGGTTTAACAACATCTGTCTTCCTAAGTACTGCGCTTATAGTCTCTCCCTTGTCTGCGTGGACAGTCACATATTCCGTAAAGTCCTCATAGCCGTCTTTCACAATAGTTATTTTATGCTCGCCCGCCGGGATTTCCTTTCTTGTGTACATTGGGTTTGCCGTCCCGATATAGTCACCGTCCATTCTGATATCCGCAGGAGCGGGATCTACCGTAACAAGCAGAGAACCTGGTTTTTCAGTGAGTTTGATATTCTTATTCAAATCAGTCTTGTAGCGGATAGTAACCGTTTCTTCGTTATCAATGTAGTTTTCTTTCCTAACTTTAACTATGTAAGAACCAACCGGCAAAGTGACCGATACAGGCGAAAGCCCTTTCTGTCTTACTCCTCCGATGAAGATTTCAGCATCGGAGGGATTGGTTTCAAGCCTCAGAAAACCTGTTTTCTTGTTTAATTCGGCGATGTGCGTGATAGTCTTGTCTGATTGTACTTCAATGTTCCTAAAGTAGTCCTCATAGCTGTCTTTCAAAAGCGTCACATTTCTTCTCCCGGGGTTTGCCTGAATTACGGCCGGCGTTTTGCCTACAAATTCAGAGTCCAGGTATATATTCGCGCCGGAAGGCTTTGAATTAAGCGATAGGGTTCCGGTTCTTTTTACTGCGGGGTTTCCTCCGCTTTCATCCCGGGAAATACCGGGCCTTTCCTGATAATAATTCGGTAACTGGAGGTCCTCTGCCGATATCTCTGCCCTCGGCACACTTATGGTGTCCGACCAGATTCTTACGCCTGTCTCGCAATTAATCAGCTTGGCATTAACCACGATGTTATCGCCTTCCTCTCTGTAGGTTCCGGTAAAGATCGCATCGGCCTGCACAAGCCTTCCAAATTGCTTTCTTTTGTCTGGGTTGTCAAACCCTTCATAAGCACTGTTTAATCCACGGCTTAGTTCCTTCAAAGCCGCTTCGTTCTTATCCCTTTCGATAAGAGTAAACTTGCTTTTATTCTGTATTTTTATAGTGAGGTCGTCTTCAAGCGTATTGCTGAGCGGGAGTCTCTGCTGGCTTCTGCCCTCCTTAAAGTCAACAACAGCAATCTTCCTTATTCCTTTGCCTGTAGTCTGCTCAACAAAGCTTTCAATCAGGTCATCCTTCTTGCTGTCAAACAGCAATTGAGAATACCCATACCCGCAGGATAAAAGGAGGAAGAGCACAACCAGTATTTGTCTTGACAGACTATTTTTCATGTTTGCCTTTTTGGCCTCACTATGCATTTTTGTTTGCTTACTCCGCCAATTTGACCCTATCAAATACAAGTGTTCCAAAAATGCAGTTCCCGGGTTTCTCAGCTGTACCCTTTCCCACTATGAGCTCGCATTCAAACTGTAAAGAGTCTCCGACTTTCTTTACATAAGCATCCTGGCCGGGCTTCTGAAAGAGCATAGTAACACTCTTGCTTTGCTCTGAAGTAACCTCAGAGAACGCTCCCCACCAGGGCCTGTCACTCAGCCTGTAGGTCACTTCTCCTCCGGTCATGTGCCTGCCATACAAGACATTTTGCATAAGCGACTCTCCGGTCGGAGTATCCTGATTTCCTTTTATTTCGGATAAGCCGCTCACGCGCGCAAGTTCCCATGCCTGGCCGATTGAATCTACGACTTGAGTCTTAAGCAGCATTTGGCCATTGTTATAGACCCGGACTGCGGCCACAAGCAAATCGTCTTTAGTATTCATATCCACCAAATCAAAGACTAACTGAATTTGCTGAGAATCGTAACCTCCTGCAATAACACGAGCGCTTTTGAGAGCGACCCGCAAATCACCAAGCTCTTTTACCGCTATTCCATCAATTTCCTGCCTTGATTCCCCGCGCTCATGTTCTCTTTTTCGCGAACTTTCCCTTTCCGGTAAAGCGAGACGCGTTGAAAGCTTCTGAAATTCCGGTGAGTTCCGAAACGAAGCCTTCGCTGCTGTCACTATTTGAGCCGACTCTACAGAGATAAGCTTCAAAGTGAGTTCCAGATCCGTGTCAAGATTGACAATGGTACCGGTAAGAATGGCATCCGCTCCTGAGATTTTGCCAAACTCCCTTGCATTCTCAGGGTTAATTAGTCCCTCTACGGACAAATTATGTTCCAGAAGGATGCTTCTTATGTTTGCCCTGTCAACCACTTTCACCTCTTCCGAATTTACTATTTCCACAGAGAGCTGTTCTGCCAAATACTTGCCGAGTTCTGTAGAATGATGCTGCATATCAACAAAATCAACAACAGCTATCCTCTTTATGTGTTTGCCTGCCAATCCCTCCACAATCTTACTTGACAACATTCTGATCTCGGGATCAGTGCTCCGCGCATTGGCAATTCCTGAGAACAAACCTCCGAATACAGCGACAAACGACAGAAAAACCAGAATAAGTCTTTTCATGATAGAACCTCCGTTAAGTAATTTTTGGACGCAGTTATACAAAATGATAATTCAATAAATACAACCGCGATGAGTAATACATTGGATTGTCCCCCGCTACAAAGGAATTATCCGACTTTACTCAACGCCGTGTCAACAAATATTTCGTTAACCCCTCAAAGAACAGCATTTCATAAGGATATACTTGCCTGCTGACGGAAAGTTGCGCAGATAAGATGGGACAATCTTGTTCTTTGTTCTCTTTATGAACCAGGCTTCTTCAATTCTAATTGGAAAACCCAGGAATCTTCATCTCGCCTACTTATGGCAATCGTAAACGCTCAGCAGAGCGTCATCAGGCACAGCTTTCAGAAGTTCTTTAAATTTTGCCCGCCAGGCGGATTCTTCTTTTTCTGTCAAATTATGGTTATCTGCGGCTGCGACCCCCTTTGCGTCGCTTATTTCATGCCACACTCCTTCATGAAGCAGCACGGAAGTTGCGAATGTTTCCCTGCCCAGAACGAACTCTTCTTTTGTCTCCGGCTCGCCCTCTGAACCGGATTCTTCTTCTGAAGGATCTCCGTTTATCACCCCTTCCGCGTGAAACTCATCCCACATGTTCCCGGCCTTTATGCGCGCTTCCAGACGCATTCCTTCAAAATCTATGTCGCCCTTTAAGGCTTGCGCGGTGTACCCGGCTTTCTGCTCCGGCACAGGGCTGGGGCCGCCAAAGAGTTTCCGATACTTATCTTCTAAATCCAACACGCCTCTTGAAGAATCAAGAGATCCTGGCTGTGATTCCGCCTTAGGAATCCCCGATCTGCCTGCTTTCAGTTTTAATATGTTGTGCCAGCGCCCGCCCAGCTCACAGCCGTCCCATTTTGCATTCGGATGAATCCAACGGCCAAACTTGCCGGTCTTTTCATCCTTAACTACGACTTCGCCAAACATTCCAGCAAGTTCAACTCCGGCAGGCGAAAGAATTTCAAGGACCGGAGGAGTTGAGATTTCACCAAGCCCTCCCATCTGGAAATTTGCCAGCTGCTTATACGGTTCAGGGCCTACCACAAGGACTGTGTAATGCATTGTTTACCTCCAGATAAACTGAGAATTTTTGTTGTGTGCTAATTGTTTATCAAACAGCAGGGAAAACGCGCCTCTGTCGTCCGGGGCATTGCTTTGGTTTCTTATGTCAAAGACCTATCCCCAATGGGGCTATGGATGTAGTTATCCTGCAGGTTGTAGGAGTGAAACAGGCTGGAAAAATAGAATTGAACTTACATAAGATATACGAAATACAAACTAGAAAGTTGCACTTTTTGTGAAATTGAGAGATTATTATTGCTAAAAACACATCTTCTACTGCCATCAGGGACGATTAGCTTCGCAAATACATCTTTACCAGTATTCAGTTAGTTCTTTAGCGAATAATTTCTTACCTCTTTCAATAATAGTGCGTCTTTCACTTGCAGGCATATAGCCTTCAAAATTTGCAATCACCCTATTAAAGGCATTGTAATCATCATAACTTTTGATATATTCTTTTAAGCGCCTAAAATTAGTATCGTTTACTTCAAGTTCATCAATAATATCAGCAGTTGCATTAGTAGCCGTCAACATCGCAGTTCTCTCTTTCTTCTCCTCGTTAATTTCAAAATCACTCTCGCCAACAATGTGGTCGAAGATTTGTTCTGTAATTTCTTCTAAAGATGTAGGCGTGGAAGAAAGCATCCTTCTTATTTCTTCAACTAATTTATTTATATTTGGAATCTCGGATCTAAACGATTCAAGCATGTTTATTTAACTCCTATATTTACCTCTATTTGTTCCATTTTTGCAAAGCCTGCAACATATTCGTTAATAATTATACTGAATATAAAACGGAAAGTTGCACGAATAGGAACCAGAGGAAAATCGTGGAATAGTGAACTAAATAGATAGAATGTCTTTGCAAGAAAAACCCCATGCGCTTGTCTCTGACTACATAATACAAAAACTACTTGAGAAGGAAAAGGAAAATAGTCAATCGTCTCAATACCCCGAAGGGCCTACCTACTTTAAAACGAGAAGCAGGAATGCCGTCAAATCTGACGGTGGTGTCTCAATACCCCGAAGGGCCTACCTACTTTAAAACCGAACAAGAAAAAAAAGTGAGAGAGGAAGTCGGTCTGTCTCAATACCCCGAAGGGCCTACCTACTTTAAAACTGAGTACAGGCATCGGCTTGTAGTTCCGCAACTGTGTCTCAATACCCCGAAGGGCCTACCTACTTTAAAACCCATCCGGGCACGGATGATTTTATAAAGAGATCGTTCGTCTCAATACCCCGAAGGGCCTACCTACTTTAAAACAGCATTTGACAGTGGGTATCAGAAAAGAGGAAATCAGTCTCAATACCCCGAAGGGCCTACCTACTTTAAAACGGGATAGCGATGGTCAAAGAAAAAGTAGCAAAGAGTCTCAATACCCCGAAGGGCCTACCTACTTTAAAACACATCCCCTTGGGGACGAGAGCAACAGGTATAATGTCTCAATACCCCGAAGGGCCTACCTACTTTAAAACTTGACCACCATCTCCAGAAGGGGGAAATTCACAAAGTCTCAATACCCCGAAGGGCCTACCTACTTTAAAACAACACAGGGTGTGTTAGCTCCTGACTACAGCAGTGTCTCAATACCCCGAAGGGCCTACCTACTTTAAAACGCCGACAATCGGTGGCTCTCCGCAAGGTGTAAGTGTCTCAATACCCCGAAGGGCCTACCTACTTTAAAACCTCAATTCTTACCAGTTTCTTTTCTGGGCTGTCGAGTCTCAATACCCCGAAGGGCCTACCTACTTTAAAACGGATTTTGCGCGAAGACGGGAGTGATGATAACAAAGTCTCAATACCCCGAAGGGCCTACCTACTTTAAAACACGACGGCCGGGATAGTAATAGGAGGAGCCCTGCTGTCTCAATACCCCGAAGGGCCTACCTACTTTAAAACGTCGAGAGGGGCCGTCGGGTTGAAGAACATTTTAGTCTCAATACCCCGAAGGGCCTACCTACTTTAAAACCGCGACGACGGCCGGGATAGTAATAGGAGGAGCCGTCTCAATACCCCGAAGGGCCTACCTACTTTAAAACTGGAGTAATATTAGGAATTAATTTCCTAATATGTGTCTCAATACCCCGAAGGGCCTACCTACTTTAAAACGCGTGGGTCGCCCAGGAAATGTTTGTGGAACCTCGTCTCAATACCCCGAAGGGCCTACCTACTTTAAAACTCTTTACGAGTTTCTTTTCTGGGCTGTAGAGAACGTCTCAATACCCCGAAGGGCCTACCTACTTTAAAACGTTCGAGGAGGGTAAAATGACAATAAGAATTTCTGTCTCAATACCCCGAAGGGCCTACCTACTTTAAAACAAACAAATCCTGACGGCTCTGTTTCCAAAGAAGTCTCAATACCCCGAAGGGCCTACCTACTTTAAAACCGGACACTTTCGTGTTATGGGGGCAACTGGTAAGTCTCAATACCCCGAAGGGCCTACCTACTTTAAAACTTTTACCAATTCTTCGGAGAGGGTATGGATGAATGTCTCAATACCCCGAAGGGCCTACCTACTTTAAAACCTTTATGGGGTAAACGAGGAAATAGGAGAAAAAGTCTCAATACCCCGAAGGGCCTACCTACTTTAAAACTAGCGATATATGTTTATAGCTTAGTAACAGTTTTGTCTCAATACCCCGAAGGGCCTACCTACTTTAAAACCGTCCAGGGTTATTGGAGTTGATTCGCGTAAGCGTCTCAATACCCCGAAGGGCCTACCTACTTTAAAACGGGTGAGGTTTGTCTGTTTGAAACAGACAATGAGTCTCAATACCCCGAAGGGCCTACCTACTTTAAAACGGGCTAGAAACTTATAAACAGTCGACTATTGTGTCTCAATACCCCGAAGGGCCTACCTACTTTAAAACTTTTTCATTTTATTCCATAAAAAGGAGGAAACAGTCTCAATACCCCGAAGGGCCTACCTACTTTAAAACTGTCGCAAAACCTACATTTCTACAAGAACTCTAACAAAATATTTGCCGTCTGTCAACAATCTACATTGAAATACTTGAGATTTCACAATTTGCTCCATTTTTTCGCAAATACTTCGTTTTTTCAGTCCTAAAACGTATCCATTTTGACAAAAAATCACTTTTCGCATTGTTTTTCCTTATTTCACCTTTCGCAAATGTTTTTTATTTTTCAACGGAGATAGTATTTGCGAAATTTCACTGTTTGTCACAAAATAAAGTCCTTATAAAATAGCCTTTTTGTTCTACGGATTTTGCTATTTTCGCAAATCGAAATTTATGCAAGGAGAAAACCTGGATTTGCGAAGTTTTTGAGGAGATTTCAGTTGCCGCAAAACCACCCTGTTTTAGCGTAACTCTTTTATTCACAAGAGATAACTCATTTTATTGTGATTTCGCAAATCGATTTCAACTTTTTCATTATATTACCTGCACTTATGAAGTTATTGAACTCCCTTTCGGGTAGCGGGAAAGGGAAGACTTTACAGGCGAGCCAGCGTTGCTCGCCGTCGTAAAGTCAGGGATAGGGGTGGGTATCAGCGCATCGCGGCGCAGTAACCTCCTTTGCAAATGATATGTAAGAAACCATTGTGAATGGCTCGTTTTTATAAAGAGAGAGAGGGGAGGGGGCTTTCGCCCCTCTCCCTTCACCCTTTATCTTTTATTTTGTTGGTTTTTTGAATTTACCGTTGATTTCGTAGTCCTTGATTAATCCGCAGTCCGCAAAGCTGAAATAACGGTTGTCGCCGACTATGATATGGTCAAGGACTTTAATTTCCATTAATTGCCCTGCATGGACAAGGTTTTCCGTGACTGATTTGTCGCTGTCGCTTGGTGTCGGTATTCCTGAAGGGTGGTTATGTGCAAAAATCATGGCTGCAGCGTTCTTTTCAAGGGCGGTTTTTATTATCTCCCTGGGGTAAACACTGCTTGAATTGAGCGAGCCTGTGAAAAGGTTGTCAACGCTTTCAATCCTGTTCTGGCTGTTTAGGAAAATCACCTTAAACACCTCTCTTTTCAAATCACGCATGGAAACATAGAGATAATCAAATACCTCTTTGGAAGAACGGCAGGAGTATTTTTCTTTTAGGGTTTCTAAAAGATAACACTCCATCAATTCCCTCACTTCCGGCGTTATTTGTTCCCTCAACGGCAACCCTTTCTTCAACTTCTGCACTATTTTCATCTTTTTGTTCTCCTTTGAGAGAGGCTTTTTTCCCTCGCCCCCCGCACACTTGACGGGGGGCGAGGGAAAATTATAAATAATAAAAGCCGGGCCCAGCACCAGCTGATCCCGGCTTCATAGACCAAACTATAATGCAGTTGATTAGTAAGAGGCATAAGAGATTAGTATTGAGAAGAGTTTTACCAAGCCGAGCGAAGCGGGAAACAGCCCGGTGGGGCTGTTGGTTGGTAAAACTCTTAAGCAAAAAACGGGCGCCCAAAGCCGTTTATTTTTCGCAAACACAAGCGAAGCTGTGTGAATATAACCTTCCTAAGAAGCGAAAAATAACAAGAAGGTTCAACTGAACCGACCAACGGGAGGCTCCGAGTTGAAGGCTTAAGGCGTGGGCTGTTTTTAGCGAATCAATACTTATCGAGTTATGCCTCACGTTCAAAAGTGCGGCATTAGTTTGAAGTAACTTTAAGTGTCAGGATCAAAGGACAGGTAAAAAGGCAAAAAATCGTCAATCCCCCCATCCCCCTTTAGTATTAAAGGGGGCTTACGCCGTTGTCGGCAACCCAAGGCAAGGCTATGTCAAGTTTTGCCGCTTGATACATGGAGGAAAGGTCGAAATTACATAAAATACTGCTCAGTCATTTAAAATATATTTTTTAACGCGCGCAAACAGCACGCTAAAATATATTTTATTTTTTCAATTTATAGGCAGTTTTCTATATGGTTTACATCCGTAAACCCGCAAATTGAAATAACCATTCCTTACGCCACGTATTTTATTACTGAGTTTATGCCAAACCTGCGGATTTGTCATAAACGAAAGCTTATTTTTTGTGCGAAAACCCGCCCACCGCCGGAAACACTTTTGCCTCTCCGGTCTTACGCCCTAGCAAAATCCGGCTAAAAATAAGTTTCTTTGCTCAGTCAATTTCTATCACTTTCCTTTGAACTGAATACTGCGTCAAAACTTCCCGATTATCTCCTCCTCACCCCCCTTGCCTCTTTGCGGAAGGGGGGTTCGGAAAAATGGTTTTCCACCACCAGGGCAAAGGAGGCTGGGATGAGCAAATGTGATGTGGCTGTGAAGGCTGATGGAGGAGAGGTTTGTGCCGCGGAGAAAGGTTCTCAAGTAAAAAAGCGGTTTTTCAATGTGCGTGAGATATCAATCTATCTCGGCATGAGTGTACCGACTATCTACCGGTATGCGGAGGAAAAGAAGGTTCCCTACTTCAAAATAGGGAAGGTTTTAAGGTTTGACGTTCAAGAGATAGAAGAATGGATGCGCGCGTTCAAGAGAGAACCAGTATTGTAAAATTTTGTATCAAAAGGAGAATACTCGTGGGGACAATTCGACAGAGAGCTGACGGCAGGCTGTTTCTGGACTTTAGAGATCAATTCGGAAGGAGAAAGCGGGAAGTACTTAAAACGGACAATACAAAGATAGCTCAGAAGATACTTATGAAACGTGAAGTTGAGGTCTTTGAGGATAAATATTTAGACAAGCGAAAAGACGGGAAAATACCGTTTAAGGACCTTGCGCAAAAAGCCCTGGACTTTCTGCTTGAGCGGCGGAAGGCACATATCTTCTTCAAGGTAGTAATCTGCAAATTGGTACGGGAGTTTGGGAGAATGTATGTGTGCCAGCTTACACCGGCAGAAATAACAAAATATCAGTCCAGAAGAGCTACCGAAGTATCAAAATCCACCGTGAACAGGGAGTTGGCAGTACTCAAAAGAATCTTTGGCCTGGGTATAAAGTGGTCATTGATTACTTCAAACCCGGTCAAACAGGTCGAGTTCTACAAAGAACCAAGAATAAGGATAAAGTACCTTACTGAGGAACAGATACAAAGTCTGCTGAGTCATTGCGCCGGCACTTTGAAGATGATCGTCAAGACTGCCTTGCTGACCGGCATGAGGAAAGAAGAAATCTTGGGCCTGAAATGGGGAGATATTGACTTCACCAACAACCTGATAATACTGGATAAGACCAAGAACGATGAAATCAGGGAAATACCCATCAGCCCGGAACTGAGAGACTTGTTCTGGAACATGAGCAGCGGGAAATCAGCAGATAGTCCGGTTTTTACCAAGTTGGATGGCACAAGGTATGCTGACATAAGAACACCATACCAAACTGCCCTCAGAAAAGCAGGAATAGACAATTTCAGGTTCCACGACCTAAGACATACCTTTGCCAGCCAGATGGTAATGGCCGGAGTAGATATTCTGACTGTCAAGGAGCTCCTGGGCCATAAGGATATCTCCATGACTTTAAGGTACGCTCATCTGGCCCCAAAACATAAAGCCGACGCCATAATGAGGCTTACAAATAAGATAGTAAAAAAGGAACCTATATTTCAGGCAGTTGATAGCCTGCAAATGACCTATCAGAACTAGGGTCAGTCAGCCACTCCGGCTTAGGGTCGGAGTGGCTTTCAGGTAATTGGCCAAAAAAACGAGTGCCAAAGAACATCCAGCGTGGTGGAGTGTTCTTTGGCATTGTTGCATTATGAGACAAAAGACAAAACCCTAAAAACCAAAAAACCAATCCAAAACTACTCTTGACCAAAATTCCTTACCTTACTTCCTTACCTTCACTTGCCTTAGACCTTAAAATCTTTTAAAAAAAAATCATAAATACATCACCCCCTCCCTATCATCTTATACTTCGCAGTTCCGAAACCCCACCACCGTACCCTGTACTAATTACGTTGCGGGGGTGGGGTTTCGGAATTTTGGCCGAAGGCCAAAAGTGTTGAGCGAAGCGAAACACCAAGAAGTATAAGATGATTTCTAAGGAGGGGGCGTGCAAAATACTCGCTTTGCCTCCTCCAACGTTGGAGGAGGCAAATATCTAAAAACCCTTAATAATTCTCACTTTCTTTATTGCAATTGACGGAATTTTGCTTAATTTCTGCACTACCAATAAGACTCTCTTTTGCCAGTGGTGTATATACTTCCTTCCAGTGTTTAAACTCCGGGGGCTTCTGGTTGCCCTTATAAACAACTGCGCCAGATAGGCCATTATTCTCAATAATACTGTCCTTAAAGGTTACTATATACTTGCCCAACCACCTTCCTCTCTCATTTATCTTTACAAGGCACTTTGCAGCTTCATCCAGATCCCTAAATACCAACAACACGCTATAAAAAGGATACTGATATTCAATTATGTTAAGTATCTTGTAAAGCCTTTCCTTACCATACCTCTCCCTTATATATTCGAGTATAAAGGGTCTGGCAAACCCTTCTTTCTTTATTGTGAAGAGCCCGTCTGGGCGGCGCACACTTCTAATATTATTCCTATCGATATTAATAATGCCTCTGTTCGAATGCAGTGCTAACTCATACTCCGTGGTCCAATCCGATATTTTGAGAATATTGTCCGCTTCAAGAGCTATTCTTATATCTATGACATCTAGATCATGAATTCTTCCGGAAAGAGTAAACCGCGGCAAAGCCTTTATTCTATTGTCCACTAACTCACTCTTTTTGAGAAAACTCAGGCATTTTTTGGTTATGTAGTATACTTTTTGGCTAAGGATAGCCTCTCTTTCCGCAACCAAATAGTCAAAATCAGTTAATGTTTTTAACCTTGCATTAGCGGTCCTTAGAGCCACATCGCCAAAGAATTTATTAATAATCTGATCCCTTTTGCAGCCTCTATTACTAAAAATAAACAACAAGAGATAAATATCTCTTTCTGTAATCTTCATATTATTCATTCTCTGGGCCATGGCTAGTCTTGGATAGCGTTGTTTTCTTTGGGCAGGTTGCTTTTCAGTTCCTGTCTCTTAAAGTTCTTTATTGCCTCGTTCACCTTATCATTCTTGGGATATTTTGGCTCTTTCTTAAGCGGGTTCTTCATTGTACGCTTTTGTTGAATTACGATAGTGTTTTTTTCAGGTTGAAGGCTGGGGGTTGAAGGTGCTTCTTCTCTAATTGTATTAGAAACTTTTGAGTCCGCTGCCGGTTCTGCGCTCTTATTGGCAGTTTTTTGTGTTGTCGCAAGAAATTCATTGTGATTGTCCTGCCGTTCTGGTTTCTTTAGTGATTTTGGGTCAAAGGCAGGCAATTCTGAGATACTGTGCAGTGTGGTGGCGAAATTGCTCGTTCCTTCATCATCTTTAATGCGCAATATTGCAAATCCATCTTTGAGATTTTTGAACTTATTAGGATGAACAATAAATTCTTCCACCTTCTTGATGCTATATCCGCTCACCTTGTTCCAAATACCCTCTGGAGCATAGCTATATACTTTCTCGTCTATTGTATGCGTACCAATAAGCTTTGAAAAATACTCAGCAGACTCAACATTGTCCAGGCTAAGAATGACTTTATTCCTTGTATTTGTCAGAACTATATTCTCAAATGAGTCACTAATAGACGATAAATCTCCCAGGGATTGGTGCCCAATCATTATCCCGACCTTTGCTTCCCTTGCCTTGTTAATTAAATCAGCAAATTTCGAGTAAACTATATCTTTGAACTCATCCAAATACAGGAAATAACCTTGTTTCTCGGCCTGAATATATCTTTTTGCAATAACGCTCTGTAAATGCATCAGAGCCAATATAGCTATTGGCTTGTATTGATTGCTATATTGCTGACTAGATAAGCCAAACAGCAATATCTTATTATTCGCGACAATATCATCCATCACGATATCCGGATTACGGGTATTGATTAGATGAGACCATTTTGAAGTAACAAAAGGGCCTATCTTGTTTATTAATCCTATTAGCTGTTTCTGTCTTGCTAAATCCGGTAATTCCGTCCAATTAGCCAAGAAGTACTCAGCATCTATATTCCCTGGTCTTTCTATGCACTTTGCCCTTAGTTTAGCCATATCAGTGATATGGTAATACAACTCTTCAAAAGTGATTTGAACGGGGAAAGTGTGCAATAGCCTTACAAGCGAAGAAATAAACCGCTCACCGATTTCTTTATAGAATTGCTCTGACCTCTCTTCATCTGAATACAAAGCAGTGCAGATTCTGCTGGCTATTTCATTAGGATCATCTCCGATTAGAGGGTTATAGGTTAGAGACCACTGGCTAGCTATGTCAAAGTAATAAAAATCCTGATTTCTTTTAAAATATTGAGCAAAACTTCCAACTGTTGGCAACATATTAGATTTAACATCCAATATGAAGCAGCCTGCTCCCCTCCTTATGTCTTGATATATAGAAGGGTAGAATACATATCTGGTTTTGCCTGTACCTGTTGAGCCAATAACTTGAGTATGCATATATCTGCTATGTTCAGAAATAGCCACAGGCTTATTTTTAACCCGCGCCAAGACAAGATAATACATGCCTACATCTTTAATATTTTGCTTATCATTAAGTATTCTTGTTTTATTGTCACGGCTATTGTACCGATAGAACCAATAGGCAAAAATAGCAAGAATTAGGCCACTGATAGGTATTAATATTGACATTTAATCCTCGTTTACCCAACAACACCGCTTTATTAGAATCTCGATGGGTTTCAATAATTAAATAGGCCTATTCTATTTTTTGATAGGATGATTGTCAAGCAGAAACAGAGATTAGCTTAAAACTGGAAGGAGTGGGACATCATTTTGGCAGAATTTTTGACTGATTTTTTGTGCCCAAATTGTGCCCAAAATGGTATTAAATGTGATTAAATATGATGAAATGAGAAAACAGGGATGTTGAGGATTGGCTTGATATTTGCAGGGTTTTCTTTATTTTACTAGGGCTGCGGAGCATTAGAATTTGAGATTTCGAGTCAAGCGCCTTCAACCGGGCTCGGCCATCTCTCCGTGCAAAGTGATTATAGCATAAAGGGTTTGCTGTTTTCAAACATGTCAATTCAAGAAACATTTTATTCGATGTTTAATCAAGTGCTTTGATATTGTCCAAAGAACAACTCTTCGTGATTGCCTTTTGTGGCCTTGTTAAATTTCAATATCATTTCAGTGATAGTTTGTTAAATTGTTTTGTGCCCAAATTGTGCCTCAAATGTGCCTAAGCGTGCGCAAATTCTTGCCTTAATCCTGGAAATACTATTTAGAACCGGTGGAGACAGCTGAAGAAATCGTTTGACATCCCGCGCGCAGGCCTTACAATATTAGAACAAATAATGGTGAACCCTTATCCTGCCGCGCGTGTCTAATGATAGAAATACCTTTGAAGGAGCCTGATGAAAAAAGTAATATTTGTCTTGATCGCTTTATCGGTCGCGGCGGCAATGGCCGCAGAAGACAATAAGGGCATTCCTCTGAACCATTTCATCTACATAATCCAGGAAAATATCACATTCGACCATTACTTCGGCACATATCCAGGGGCTGATGGCATTCCCGATGGCGTAAAACTTCCGACAAAACCCGGCGGCAAGCAAGAGATAGAACCTTTTCACCTTCATAAGACCAACATACCCAAGGATATAAACCACAGCTGGCAGGCCGCAAGGGCATCCATCAACGGCGGCAAGATGGATGGGTTCATCTGGGCCGAATGGCCGGAGGCCCTAAGGTATTACTGGCATGATGACCTGCCTGCGATGGACAAGGAACTAATCCACCCCAAGGACGGCGGCGAGCCGGTCAATAAAGGTTTTAAGAAAGCCACAGCGGGCGGGCAATTCGCCGGCAAGAATAGGACACCTCCCGTAGGGGCCGTTCCCGATTGGGTGCTGAATACCGTCTCCTATTATGACTATAACGAGATCCCGAATTACTGGGAGTACGCCAGAAAATTCACTTTGTGTGATATGTTCTTTTCTTCTTTGTCCGGGCCGAGCGAGCCAAACCATCTCTATGCGATAGCCGCGCAGTCCGCCGGGATGGTGAATAATCCGAATGAAGAAATCAACGGGCAGGATGATGTCTACACGTTCCCCACGCTGATGGACAGGCTAAAGGATGCTAAAATAGCCTGGAAGTACTACGACCAGAAGAAGAACCCGAAGAAACACAGCCTTTGGAACCCGCTCCCGGGATTCAAGAGCATCAGGGAGGATCCGGAGCAGATGAAGCGCCTGGTACCTTTGAGCCAGTATTTCGAGGATGTCAAAGCCGGGGAGCTCCCGGAGGTTAGCTGGATCGTTCCTATAGGCGCGGACAGCGAACACCCGCCCGCTGATTCCGCGAGAGGAATGTGGCATGTGACGGAGATTATTAACGCGGTCATGAATAGCAAGTACTGGAAGGACACGGTTATCATCATTACCTGGGATGACTACGGTGGCTTCTATGACCACGTCCCGCCGCCCCAAACGGATAAGTTCGGCTACGGCCCGCGCGTCCCTGCGCTGATAATCTCGCCGTATTCGAAACCCGGAGCCGTGTGCCACAGCATCTTTGATTTTACTTCGCCTCTGAAACTTATCGAGAAAAGGTTCACGCTCACCTGCCTTACTGAGAGGGACTGCGATAGCAGGGATATGCTCGACTGTTTTGATTTTAAGCAGAAGCCCTTGGACCCGGTAGTCATCAACAAAGACACAATACTTGACTTCTCGAACCTGAAGCCCACAAGACCCTAGGCTATGTCCCTCTAACCGAAGAATTCATTTGAAGGTTATACCCTTATTTTCAGGGTTAATATTCCGGATTCCATCCAGAACCACACCAACAATAACTACCATAAAATAGAACCAGAAACTCTTTCCTTCTGCCATTGTTGTTCTCCTTTTTACTGAGCCGGCGGTGTAATCTTTGCCGTGATAGTGCTGCAGACATCTGTTATTTCCGCAAGCTTAGTAACCCCTATGCTGTAGTTAGAATAGACCTTTGCCCACCCGCCTTCATCCTTGAGCTTAAAAATGTTGTAAACATCATTGCCTGATTTCGAAGATATGACGAAGGCCTGAACAACATCTGCTATTGGCTCTCCGTCATTCAAGTATTGCATAGTTCTGTATCTATCTATCCCCAGCTGCTCGGCTAAAACATCAGCGCATTTCGTCATATTCGGAGTAACGCTGGCCGGTTTGGTCTTGGCTGCCGCAGCCGCAGGAAAAACCGTGGGGCTGTCAGTTGAAGTCTTTGTCGTTATTGTTGCTTGTACTATCTCGTTTACTCCGTACTTCTGCCAGACATCCATCCAGGAACCATGTTTCTTCGCGTCTATAATATCAGCGAACCTGTTCCCCGAAGCCTGCCTGAATTCTGCCGCCTGGAGGATATCATTTTCGGCAATACCGGACTTGAAGCCGTAATATTTGACATCATACCTGGAAACTCCCGTGTACTGCTCGATAAGCATTGCAGCTTTATCCTGATCTACCCCTGCATATGTTGAGGTCTGCACATCCTGTTTTATTAATTTAGCGCTTAGGGCCGTATATTTGTTCTGGATATTTGCCTGATAGTCGGCATCAACATGGTAATCAGCATAGTACTTGACAAAATTGTTTCCGTACTTTTCCACAATTGAGGTAACTGAATTACCCGTGAACAGTGAAATGCAGTACGCCATCAAGACTTCATCAATCTTAATTTTCGCGGTCAGTGAATTTATGATTGACTTTGACAGCCCTGTTTCGCTGGCCATTGCCTGAAGCATAGCGTCATCGGAGCTTGACGCAGAAGCAGCTGCCGGCGCTGCCAGAGTTTTTGCATCCGCATTTTTATCAGCCGCAAAAGACAACACGCATAGCGACATTACCATTGCCACGACAAGATATTTTCTCATTTTCCCTCCACTCATTCTACTGTCGGCATTCGCAGCGTCAAAGACAACGCTGATGCGGTTGCTGGATGATGCGGCGTAATCCGACAGCAAGGAAATAAAGAATTTCTCTGGTTCTCGAGCTTGTTAAAGTTGTAGTCATCGGCAAAACCGCTGGGACGGATGACATTATAACCATCAATAATTACTCACATACAAGAGCCTCCGGGATAAACATAATCCTTCTGAATCTCCCCACGGCGAGCCGTGGGTGGGTATCGCACGCTTATGCTAAAGGTTAATAAAATTGTATGCGTATAATACTATCTATCTTTTATGGCAGTACACGTTGCGATTATTGTCAAATCATGCGAAAAATAATATTGGCGATCAGTGTTTTATTTCCGTATAATTTTGAACGGGATGGCGGGCAGGACACCAAGCGAAACATGCTGATTTACTTTCGCGCCGCCGGCTGGCTTAGACTTGATCATCATATCCGTAAATACATTGACGATCAGGTTGTCAGCGTATCCTGCCTTTATTTCCTTACCATCTGCTTTCAAAGTGAAACTAATAGTTTCCTCCTTAACTGTCACATTACTGATGGATACCCCGGCAGGCGGTTCGCTTAACTCAAGTTGGACAGCGGGAAAGAGTTTCAGATACAAAGGAATCTTAAAGTTTATTTGCGCTGTCCCGTCTTGTGGGAGCGATACCGGCAGGTCAGAGTTCAATGTAAATACCGGCCAGCGGCGCTTGGCTTCTATGACCATTGCCAGAAATTCTTTCACCGGTACCAGGTGCCGGTACCCAAAAGCCTGCATCATATCTTCCGCGGGGACTGCGGGGCGCCTTACGTCCAGCCCTTCTATAAGAGCACTTCCTTCCAGTTGCAGAACGACCGGGTCAACGGCCGGTTTGTTCGGCGCGGTTAGTGTCATATGAACAGTGTCCCTCCCAGCAAGAACCATACCGCCGCTTATGGCCCAGCCGGGCGAACTCTTGAGAGCCAGTTCAACACTGCCATTAAAGCCATCTCTGCGCAGTACATGTACAGAGACAGGGACCGAGCACCCTGCCGGCACATTTACGCAGGAAGGCGTTACACGCAGTTCAAAATCAGGACGGCGTGGCCCTACTCGCAGGCGGTATGCGTACTCTTCTCCTCCGTGACCCTGAGCGTCAGAAATTTGCAGAAAATACGCCCCGTCTTTCGGCAGTTTGAATGAAATATAGGAGTCCGCATGATGGGTATTCAATCCCGAACCCTTATCTTCGTTATCATCGTTCCACGCCAGCACCCGGCCGGATGAATCTGTCAATCGAAGCAGTGAGTCTAGCGGAGAATTCAATCTGCGGGCGTAAACTTCAGCAACAAATTCAAAGCCGGCGTGCCCCTCGAACCGGAATACATCGACATCGCCGGGCGTCGCTATGCGGCCGTTGATGACCTGCGACAGAGTAACGGGTTGCGCGGTTTCTATCGTACCATTCGGTTCTATCTCGTTTGATTCAGGAGCATTATCAACCGCATACGGAACGCTGTTGGAACACAATTTACCGTGACACAAGGAAGCCTGCCGGATAAAGTTTGCGGCGGATTCGGTGTTCAACTGCAGGTGATTTTCGGGAAGGTTCCATCCTGCGACAGATACGGCCGTTGCAACACCGGTTTTTCCGCCCAATGGGAACATTTGCGTGATAAAAGGTTTTTCCCCGACAAAAAGCCTGTAAACAAAATCCTCGCGCCCGCGATAAATAGAATCCCGTATCTCTATTTGATATTCGTCGTCCTGCGGCACCTTGAATAAAATAACCGGATCCTGGTTGAAACGGTAATGATCCGCATAGGCCAGTTCCCTGCCTTTGGAATCATACAGGGTTATCAGCGGCTGCAGCCATCCCGGGACGGCATCGGACATATAGGGCATCAGATGCCGGGCCTGCGCTTCTATCACGAGTGATTGGTCTTTACGAGCCTTGAAGCGGAAACGATCAATATCCCCCGGCATAATTTGCCCGTTAAACAATACCGGTAAATCTGCCGCCGTGGCAGGCGCGCCCGCGTCAACGGGGTTTAGTTCGGTGATTTCGGTCACAGACCCCACCTGAAAGCATAGCGGATTGCTTAAACCCGCCGGAGTCATAAGCCTTATTTCACGGTCGCCCGGTTTGGCGTCTGCGGCAATCTTAACTTCGATGATGACCATCTCCTGGATGGCCGGCTTGGCCTGCGCCCTGCCGCGGGCGTCCAGAAAGAAGTTGGCGACTTTTTTCAGATTCCTCGCGCTCATTTGTTCGAGATTACGCAACATCGGGTGATCGGGTAATTCCGCCGCTTTTTCCGGCCTTCCGGAGGAGACAGGTTCCTTTAAAGATTCTTTAGCAGTAATGTTGTTTTCCACATTCATACCGGCTGATAAATTTTTCCGGATTGCTTCAAACTTCTGCTTAAGCTTCTCACGCTGCAGCTTGTTTAGCGGAGGAATATATTGTTTGACACTCGCGCTAACCCCGGCGCCTGTAATATACACTCTTGAAACATTCTTAAGGTTATCTCCGCCTATTCTGATTTGAACAGTGCCGCCCCTGCATCCGCCGGCCGGGTAAACGTAGCCGACCGCGGGTTCTTTTTCCATAGATTGCGAAAATAAATTTGCGGCGCCGAGAACAAGCAATAGAACCGCCAAATATGACCTCAAGACAGTATTCATCGGTTTTTCATAATCTCCCTGAGACGGCCTTCCTTATCGTCAGCCAGGACCTTTATATCCAAGCCCTGCGGATTTGGAAGTTTGCTTTCGGTATCAATACCAAGCAATTCATATATACTGCCGAGAAGGTTCAGCGGCGTCACGGGGCGTTTTTTCACTTTCTCGCCTCTCTCATCCGATTCGCCGACAACCTGCCCCCCCTTGAATCCTCCGCCCGCAACCATGACGGAGAAACATTCGCCGTAGTGCCCCCGTCCGCCGTTAAAGGGGGGTTCCCATTGTATCTTCGGCGTCCGTCCGAATTCGCCGCCCCACCAGACTATAGTACTGTCAAGCAGTCCGCGGTCAGAAAGGTCCTGCAGTAATGTAGCCACGGCGATATCCATCTGCGGCAGCATGCGGCGCATGGTCTGGAAATGCTGCGAATGGGTGTCCCATCCGCGGTAATTGATAGTGATATACTTTACGCCGTTTTCCACCAGCCGGCGCGCCATCAGGCATGACTGTCCGAATGTATTCCTGCCATACTTGTCCCGAAGCTCGTCTTTTTCATTCGACAGATCGAAGATCTTGGCCGTATCACCGAAAATCAGGTCATAGACCTGTCCTCGGCTATTGTCGAACATTTCGAAATCCGGGTCGGCCGGAATGGCTTTACCGAGCAGATCCAGGCTGCCAAGCAAGGCCCGCCGGTCGTGTTGACGCTGGTCAGAAACGCCTTCAGCAACTATCCCGTCCACGACAAATCTCTGTAGGTTGGGATCGCCGCCCGTAACAAACGGTTTGTATTTGGAACCTAGAAAACCGGTCTCCGAAAAACGGCCCTGCGATACGGTTAAGATCACATAGGGCGGAATCTTCCCCGTATATCCGTGGTCGTATCCTTTAAAGAGCGACACCACCGCGCCTATGCTCGGATACACCAGCCGGTCTCCTTGGGAATGGCCGGTTTGCATTATGTAGGATGCAGTCTCATGGGCGTTGATCCCGTGCGTCATGCTTCGTATGATGGAGTACTTGTCCGCCTGCTTCGCCAGATTAGGCAGCATTTCGTTGATCTGTATCCCCGGTACATTGGTTTGAATCGTTTTATTCAGAGGTCCGCTGTAGTCGTTACCCGCGTCCGGCTTGGGATCAAAAGTGTCGAGATGGGACGGACCGCCCCAAAGCCATATCTGGATGACCGCCTTGGCCGGCGCGGGTTTGGCCACGGTCTTCGCCGGCTCTTCTGTTTCGGCCCGCGAACCGACAGAGCAAAGAAGACTGAGCGTGAGAACAACCGCAGTGAAAAACGTAAACGACCGCTGTCTTTCTCTGTCAACATGGATTCTATTTTCCGACACATTCATTCCTTTTTCTCTACTGATTTGCTTCTAATGCCTGTATAGGAATTCCTTGCTGTTGATCAGCGCCCAGATCATATCATCTGTCGCTTGCTTTTGTGACAGCCCCTCAGTTTTTGAATATTTATCCTCCACAACCGTCTCGGCCTCCGTCGGGTAACGCGACAGGATAAGCAGGTAGATCCTCGTAATCAGGTCGCTCTGGTTCCCCTTCATTATTTTTGTCATTATCCTAAGCCGCGGGCTCCTTTCTATCTTGCGCTGGATTTCCATTGAATTCAGGAGATGCAACTGCTGTTCATCCGAAATCATGTCATTGCGCTCCGATTCCAGCCCTGTATCCCGGGTCGGGCGGCCAAACATCTCCAGGAACGGGCTGGTGATGCTTCCGTCCGCAAGCAGGATGGTCCGTTGTTTTTCGGGGATAAATGTGAATGGCTCGGGGATTTGGCTTACATATTCTTCTCCAGTCCCGGTAATTTTGTTCAGCGCATCCTGCAAAACCTCCGCGGCCAAGCGGCGCACCTGATAATACGCGAAAAGCGCCCCGGCGTCCGCATTCTCGCACCTTGGAATCGAGGACTGCTGATAGGTGCGGGAATTGAGTATCAGTCGGTAAATGTGCCGCAAATCATAATTCGCGCTTACCAGTTCTTTTTCGAGATAAGCCAGCAATTCGGGATTAGCGGCTGCATTGTCCTGCCGGATATCATCCGGTTCGTGAATAATACCCCTACCCAGCAACCAGGACCATACGCGGTTTACGATATTTTTGGCGAACCATGGATTGTTCGAAGCGATCAGCCAGTCCGCAAAAACCAGGCGAGGGTCCTTGTCAGGCGGGATTTGCGTTTTTACGCCGTCGGGAAACACGGCTTCCAGAGTTCTGGCCGGCGCCGGGTCGACATATACGATCTCTTCTTTCCACTCGGCTGTTTTTTTAAAAGCGACCCGCGAAAAGAACACGGCCATGCCGGAACTGAGGTCATCGGGCCATTTTTCGGTGCGCGTCCCCATGAATGTCAGCGCCACAGCTTTGGCGATGGCCGATGAAGAGGTGTGGTTCTGGAGAGCACGGTAAAAGTTGACCGGCGGATCACGGAAGTTACTGCCGCTTGTCGTGAGCAGTTCACGGACGAATTTATCATAGGGAAGGTTCTCTTTCACCGCATCATGGATCCAGTGGTGGTAGGCCTGCGCCGCGTTGGGCCAGAGGTTTATGGGGAACTCCGCCTTGACGCGCAGAATATCGCACCATTTTAGCGACCAATAGTCCGAAAATTCGTCCCGATTCATAAGTTTATCTATCAAAACAGCCCGTTTGCCTGGGCCGCGGTCTTTCAAGAATTCCGTTACTTCAAGGGGTTCTGGCAGGGTGCCGATAACATCCAGATATACGCGCCTGACAAATACTTCATCCGAGCAGGGAAGCGCCGGCTGTATTCCCTTCTTGCTTAAGGCCGCAAACACAAGAGTGTCAATGCCGTTTGCCGGAATAGACCAGGTATCGCTCTCAAACGGCTGAACAACCTCTGTTTTCGCGGTTTTATCTGTGGAATTTTCCCCAGCCTCGGCAGTACAACATCCCAAAATTGCTCCCAGTATCAGAGTACGGAATATTTTTACCGCAGTCGTTGTCATAATGGTCAGATTTCTCCTGATTTCCGTACTTTAGACGAAAAAGCCGGTGAAAATATTGTGTAAACTGATATCCGTTATATCAAGCTACATTCATTTGTGGCACTTCAAATCCACTAGCTATTGATTGCTTTGAAGGTTCAGCATGAATGAGCATTACTCTGGTACTTTCCTTTTTTACTAATTCATGGACTTTGTTAATTGCACTTGCGGAAGCGTGCCCTCTAGTATGCAACTCGATAGGCTTCTTGAGACAGCACTTTGAAAAAACGCTTTAACATCCTTATCCTTGTTTTTATACTCGCTCCACATAGAGTAAACAAGAATGGCATCTTTAAACTTATTGACATAATTAATGAATCTATTCTTGTCTGATTGAGCCCCACTCGTGCGTACGAGCCAACAGAAACCCCTCTATTTCAAGTGACCATCCACTTTTTCTGCTTTTGCACTAGTGTAATTCTTAAGATATCGAAAATATCTGCCAAAATTATAGTTTTGTTTATTAAAAGTGTCTTTTTGAATCACCTGAATAATCTCATCCTGGTAATCATCGACGACAAACTCACGTTTATTCTTTTTTTGCCGCTTGCTTCTCTTGTGCTGTACCCATATAGCCTCATCGCTTCGACAAGTATTCTTGCATTCCAGACAAACGAGCAAAATGTTCTAGTGGTTTCACAGGACTATATGATTTACTTTTTATGTTTCTTGATACATTCCTTCAATTCCGCGGCCAGTTCTTTCTTTTCAGCTTTAAGCTGTTCAAATTGGACCACCAGCTTATAAAGCGCGGGATTGTTCTTCTCGAGCTTTTCCAGTTTTGCTTTTTTTTCCGTAGGAGTCAGCTCCTTTTTTTTGTGCGCGCCGGGTTTCCTTTCATCAGTAACCTGGCCCTGCGGCTGTGCAGCCTTGTTGTGTTTGGCCTGAATGGCCGCCCTGACAGATTTTATCTTTTCCTTGACCGCTTTCAGCTCCGCTTCGACTGCGGTGACCTTGTCGACGGCCCCCTGGCATTCCGGACACACGCTCAATTGCTGATGATGTTTATGCTTTCCCGCGGCAGAAACATCCGTGCCTGCGGTAGCCGTTTGGGCAAGAGCGACTGACTGGCTAACCGCCAGCACAAGCAAAGCAGCGACGAAAACTTGTGAGATTCTTTTCATATACCCTCCAATAACCTTCCATAATGCGGTTTTCATAATAGACTTTGCGCGCTTACCACCTGCGCCATCATCAAGATGAACATAAGTGCTTTCGCATTTTCTTTTCGCCTTCTCTATTTATTAGACTTGCAGGAGGCGGAAAAGGTTAAATTTTATTTCGTTAGGTAGAGGTCATTTATTTCACCCGTAAAACTGCCCAAAAAGTGCTGAACTGGTCAGGCGTGGAGCTTGCCGCGTATTCCTGGTAGTTCCATATAATTGTCGTATCTATCGGGGCAAGGTCAATTATTCCTTGTGCCCAAATTGTGCCCAAAATGGTATTAAATGTGATTAAATATGATGAAATGAGAAAACAGGGTTGCTGAGAATTGGCTTGATATTTGCAGGGTTTTCTTTATTTTACTAGGGCTGCGGAGCATTAGAATTTGAGATTTCGAGTCAAGCGCCTTCAACCGGGCTCGGCCATCTCTCCGTGGTGGAACGATTGCTAATTGCTGATTACTGGTTGCTGATTCACAGAATAGGATTATAGCAGAATAAACACGGGTTTTTAAGGGTAAAATGGCGGTATCAATTTAAGAAGCGTTTTCTTTGATGCTAGTCAAGCTTTCAAGTATCCAGACAGTGGAAGCGTTATCTTTTAATGTTCCCATCGCTTCCCTGTATGAAAGTTCATAGAAGGGATCATTATCCTTGCAAGGCGTGACATAGATACCAATCTTTTCGGCGGTTTTTGCGCAATGAAGCAGAGCGGGAAAAAGCAGGACCACTAATATTGTAACGAGCATCTTTCTCATTTATGCTCCTCCGCAGTGCTGCCGGAAGGATGAAAGTTGGGATTGGCCTGCAAAAAAGAATGCAGGCTTGTTATCTGATATCCGGCGGCAAAGAAAAGGAGAAAGATCATGAATCCTGAAATGAATCCCGAAGTACTGCCCCCAAAACAAACGCGGCGCGCAATGCTCATTCATGCCTCCGAGGTCCTGCCTATCCATAGAATCTTATCCGCTTTTCTTTTGGTGGTCCCCATCTTTTCTATCTTAGGCAAAACAAGGGAAACGGAAAGATTGCAAAGTACGATTCCACAATATTTCTTATCTCTATATTAACCCTGTCAAGAAACTATCTATGCTCACAACTCTTATCCCTTCTTTATTGATAAAGTCAATGCCCGGGGTTTGAACCACAAGGTAAGAGATTGGCACTGATAATTTCCCGGAGAAATATTTTAATGAAGCCGGTATTTCTTTATAGGAGGTCTTTACTTCAACCGTAAACCATGGCCGGTTATCTACCGCAACAAGAAAATCCGTCTCACGTTGATCCATATCTTTAATGAAATGAAGTGAAGCTTTATAACCATAAGCATCATAAAGATAATCTGTAAATTTCAACAAATGCGAAGCAACCATGTTTTCCAGTCTTTTCCCATCTTCGCCGGCTTCTGACCAGTCCCACAAATACAACTTTGGCTTCTTTTTTAACGCCCTTATCTTTTTAGACTGAAAAGGATATATTCTAAATACATAATAGAACTTTTCCAGGATATTAAGCCAATTTTGAACGGTTTTATATGAAACCTTCAGTTCTCCAGATAAAGATTCTATTGAAAGATCTGATGCCGTTCCCGCTTTTAGCAACTCGACAAGAACCTGCATTGAAGAGATATCCTTTATACTTTCAATGTCTCGAATATCTTCTTTAATAAGCCGGTCCGTTCGTTCATTATGCCATCTTCTAAATTCAGAGGCATCTTCTTTTAAATATATTTCCGGAAACCCTCCAAACTTCCACAATCTATTGAATACTTCTTCCGTGTGTTTCATTCTTTGCGGCTTTGGGTGATCTTCCAATGGTACCCCAGAATACTTTACAAACTGAAGCTCTGCCATGCTAAATGGATGCATCCTGAAATAGTGATACCTGCCCAGGAGCGAATCGCCGCCCTTTCTATAAATATCAAGGCGCGAGCTGCCTGTAACAGCTATCTTTATTCTATCTTTGTTTTTATCATAGATTCCCTTAATGTAATTCTTCCAGTTCTTGTACTTGTGAAGTTCATCGTAAATGATATAATCGCTTTCAGCTTCCAATTTTTCTTCCAATATGAGTCTTCTGTCTTGAGTATTATCCCAGTTCAGGTATTCGTATTTTCCTTTAAAGATTTGCTTTCCGATTTGTTTAGCAAAAGTAGTTTTGCCCACCTGTCTGGGACCACCAATGAAGACCATCTTCTCTTTTATGTCTTTTGTTATCTGTTCCGTCAAATATCTTTCAAAAGCAGCGTGTTCCGGCATATTACCCTCCACTCCAATTTTTACGCGTAAATATTGGAGTCCTATCCATATTTCACGTGTCAATATTACTGCAATACAAGGCGGTTGTAAAGAGAAAACTAATTACTTATCTATGCTTGTATTTTCACCTGCAACGAAACGACACAACGGTACAGCACCAAAATGAGACAGCTAGGTTAATCGCAGGCAGATTTTTGTGCCCAAATTGTGCCCAAAATGGTATTAAATGTGATTAAATATGATGAAATGAGAAAACAGGGATGTTGAGGATTGGCTTGATGTTTGCAGGGTTTTCTTAGTTTACTAGGGCTGCGGAGCTTTAGAATTAGAGATTTCGAGTCAAGCGTCTTCAACCGGGCAGGTTTGTTCACACAAGAGAAACCGGCTAAACCGGCATTACACATTTCCTGCATTATTGTTCATCTACTCTTTTTTGCGTTCCATCGGCAATATTTTTTATTGCTTTTTCAATTGACCCGGCAATAATTTCACTCCACTCTTCTTTACGTCCTTTTGTCCCGTATCCATTGACAGCAAATATTTCAGGCGTCGGGATATAGCCTCCATTTCCAAAACTGAACAAAACGTATGGCAACGCGGATTTTTTCCTGATACTCATGGCATACTCGGTAAATAATTCGCCCCCCGGGTCAATGAATATTACGGGGCCCATACGAAAAGCGGTTACCGGCAGAAGCCTGGGCTTGTCGGATTTGGAATCTAAAGGCGCGCCCTCAGTTACAACCTTATACATACCAATGCCGGCTGTTTTACCAACATCAATACTTTTTAGTTTCGAGGCGTCTTTTAATGATGAAAGAGCAGAAACTGCGACATCATAGCCAATTTTTATTGTGCTGTCGTAGTCAATATTATAATCTTTGGCGTTTGTGTTTCCAAAGGCGCCGTTAACCAACAGGCAAATACCCCCTGTTTCTTCTTCTATCAAACCGGACGCCCGGCCCGGCCAGTCCGCGGTAATATGACTGCTAATCCTGCACATGCTGTTTGCATGAGCGGAGTAATTGATAATAGTAGCGATGGGATTTGACGCCTCATCCGTGAATATTATGGAATACAAATCTTTGCTTGCCGACAGGCTGTCAAGCATTTTATCCAGGTAACGGTGCTCTAAATCAGCGTAAAACTTCCCATCACTGCCCTTTAAGTTTCTATTATAATTTAAATCCGGAGCAGCAAAAGAAATTCCCGCGTATACCGGCTTCAGGCTCTTCTGGGCTTCTTTAACCGCATTGACAGCGCCGTCTATTATTAATTGAGTAAACACCTTGGAGGCATAAGGCGCGCCGGCATTGTGATTATGAGTCGCGCTCATATAAACATTCTCTTCATTTACGCCGATTGCTTTGCTGCAGGCTTCGGCAATTTTCTGCTTTTCAGGAAAGTATAAAGTATCCAAAACGAGCATTGCAATTTCCCTATTACCGCTCTTTATGAGTATCGCGCGAATAAATAAATCATCCAGTATGCCCTCTGCTTTCCGTCCCTCGCTCATGGACGTTCCAACCGGGGGAGTAACCTTTATTTTAGCCGCGCCGGCTTCGAGAGACGGCTTTTCGCCTTTATTCGGGATATTAATCTTCTTAAAATCACCGGCAATATCTATGGAAGCCAATTTCTCAAACCCCCATAAGGGGATTTGTTTGCGGATATCCGTCAAATCTGCCGTTAATTCCCCTTCACCCTCAAGGCGTATATTATCGAGATAATATTTTTGCTCGCCTTCCGAATCCGCCAATTCCCATCCGATTTGCTGTACAAATTCCCAATTAAATTCTTTTCCCGGATTTTCTTTGGGCTTCATCGCGCTTAATTTAAACCTGATAGAATTAGCCCCCGGCTTTAATTGAACCTGCTCTTCCAGGCCGGCGCTATTTCCGTATCCTTTAATCCAACTATCCTTGATTGTAAAGTTTAACAGCGCATTCTTATCACCGGGAAGCCAAACATCAAAAGCAATATTATTAAAATTCCTCCAATCGTGCTGCACCATCCCCCAGACATCCAACCGCCTGCCTTTCGGCACTTTGCAAAGATAGCTTTTATTCCCGTTTGTCGCGTGCTCGCCGGAAATTGTTACCCATTTCTTCGAGTAACTGAATTTTAAATCAGCGCCCATAAGATCTTCAGCATCAAGGAGTATCAGCGCGCCTCTTGGCAACTGAGCATCCTGCTTTTCTTTCAGTAAGAACGCATTTACTAATGCGACGGTGCAAGGATTTTTATCTATGCTCCAAAACGCCACTGACTTAATATAGCGGAGCATTAAACCTTGCAGATAATAACCGGAAAGTGGCAAGGTTATGTCGCCGCCTCCCTTTAATACCTTTATTTTGGATAGCCCCACTGTCCCATAAATGTCTTTTAGCGCAACTACAAGGGTTGAATCCTCTACGGAAGAGAATCTTAATACGATTAAACTAAAATCACTCAGGTCTTTTGTCTTTAAGTGTGAGTTCCAGACGGGCTGCAGGGCTTTGTTGAATGTGATCTCTTTGATTAGATCATCGCCTGATGGTTTTATTCCTACCCTTGAAGAATCCTGAGCAAACCAGGAAGTCTTTTCCTGTTTTCGGTCAAACAATTCCATATCTTCGGCAGCGAGCGCTTGAGCTCCGACAGCAGCAATAAACAATAATATGATACAACCTGTCTTTATTTTCAAACAGTCTCCTGGCCTTATCATTAAACCGCCCGGAAATACTACTGAAAAACCTTCTCCCAGGTTTCATAGACGGCCCTGACATTCTCAGGTTTCGCGCCGGCTCCAAATTCGCACTGGGCAATGCAGCCGCCTTTCTTCCAAAGGTTCGCGTGCAGGTTAATTACGGCCTCCCGCACTTCCTCCGGCTTGGCGAAAGCCAGAAGGCGCTGGCGGTCAATCTCACCCCAGAAGGTTATCTTTCCTGAAAACTGCTTCAGCTTGTCAAAACCCATGCAAAAGACCTGCGAATTTACGGCATCCACGCCTATCTCAATAAGGTCTGGATAGATTGCCAGGATATTCCCGTCGGAGTGCATAAAGACCTTCTTGCCCCTGGCTTTTGCTATCTCGCAATACTCTTTATACATCGGTTTGAAATACCTGCGCCACATCGCGGGGTCTATAAGGAGATTGTTCTGCGAGCCCCAATCATCCGAAAAGAAAATCGCGTCAACATCGGTCTCTGCCCACACGGCGATAATTTTCGCAAAAAGGTCCTGCATCTTTTTAATGAATTCCAGCATTTGCCGCGGAGGATCCGCCAGGTCCATATAGACATTTTCAGTGCCGCGCAGAAACTGAAGGCGCTCAAAAGGGTTCACAAGCCAGTTCGGGCCGTATACGAAGCCGCTCTGCGCGCCTGCCTGCCTGTTTATCTTATCCCTGTCGGAGGTAAGATATTCCACCGGGAAATGCACGCTGCTTGTATCAGACCAGTCCTTAATAATTGGGTCTTTTACTTCGCCAACCACACCCCACTGAATGTTCACACGGGTGCAGTTCCAGGCATCCGTGAACTCGCCGATCTCCCGTTTATCACCTTTAGTCTTAGGCAGGATTTTAAGATTATCATCGACCCCGCCGAAATCGGAAGGGAACCTTTCCCTCATTTCTTTGAGCTCTTTTGGATAATTCTTTCCGGCCAGGTCTCCCGCCCAGAAATCTACCGGCGCCCTCGGCGGGTCTTTGAATTCCAGCGCGCGATATACCAACTCTCTTGAAGTCAATGCCACAAATCCTCCTATTTTTGCAGGTCAGCAAATTTTGATCGCTGCCCGGAACTGCATTTTTTTCTTACAGCAATTTCATAGAATGGGGTTATACCAGAAACCCTTACGGCATTTAAAGGGAAACAAACCGGGCCTCAGACTAAGCTTCGTTTAAGACTTCGGAGAGAGTCGAGAAGAGCCTATCAATACCGTAAGGCTTGCTCAAATAATGATAACCGCTGCCCTGCACTTTGTCTATCCCTGCTTTGTCATCAATATACCCGCTGCTGATAATTACCTTTATTTTCGGGTTTAGTCCCTTGAGCTTTCCGGCAAGTTCTAAGCCGCTCATTCCCGGCATCACAGAGTCGCTCAAAAGCAGGTCAATTTTGCCCTGCTCTTTGTTGAACAACTTGAGAGCTTCAGCCGCATTTGCGGCCTTAAACACAATGTGTTTTTCCTTTTCAAGCAGGGAAGTTATCATATCCAGGATGGCTTTTTCGTCTTCCACCAGCAATATTTTTTTCCCGGCGGCCACGCGTTTTCTACCGGGAAGCTTCTCCTCTGCGTCTTTCTGCTCCTGCTTTTCTTCGGCTGCAGGCAAATAAATCCTGAATTCCGCGCCTTCGCCGGGGCTGCTGCTGACATTTACCCAGCCTTCCAGGTTCCTGACTATTCCGTAAACCACGGAAAGGCCCAGCCCGGATCCGCTCCCAAACGGTTTTGTTGTGTAAAAAGGCTCAAACAGGTGTTCCATAATATCCGGGTCAATCCCGACTCCGGTATCTTTCACGGAAAGACAGATGAATTCGCCCGCTCTTGCCTCCGCCATTCCCGAGTAAGCGGAATCCTTTATTACAACATTTTTCGTGCTTATCGTCAGCTTTCCTCCCATTGGCATGGCTTGTTTTGAATTATTCACGAGGTTAATTATTACCTGGTCGAGCCGGCCTTTATCGGCGCTTATGTTGCGGAGGCCGTCAGACAGTTCCAGCGAAAGTTCTATATTCTCGCTTATAATCCGCCGGAGCATCTTCTCCAACTCGTGCAGATGTTCATTCAGAGAGATAATTTTCCTGATTAAAGGCTGCTTGCGGCTGAAGGCAAGAAGCTGGGCGGTAAGCGCGGCTGCCTTTTCCGCGGCTTTTCGTATTTCTTTTATATTTTCTACCGCTCCATTTTCTTTCTGCTCATAGTAAAGAGCCAGGTCGGAGTAGCCTATAATTACTGACAGCATATTATTGAAATCATGCGCTATACCTGCCGTCAGATTGCCGAGGGCGTCCATTTTTCTTGACTGGGAAAGCTGCTCTTCAAGTTGTTTGTGCTCGGTTATATCCTGCACTATCCCATAGACCTTTATGATCTTTCCGGAGGAGTCCATCACCGGGGAAATAACGCTCCTGGCCCTCGCTTTACCGCCCCCCCGAAGAAGTATTGTGAACTCGGATTCGTACTCGCGCCCGGTCTTTAAAGCTGCATCCGCAAGCTCTTTCAGCCTGGCGCTCTCCTCCGCCGAATAGTAGGCGGATTCTTCCTCCATCGACGGAACCCCCAGCGCCTTGTCCCTGCCGTAGATCTTATATACTTCCTCGGACCAATATATGTTTTTTGTTCCGGGATCAAATTCCCAGCTTCCGGACCTTCCTATTGCTTCGGCTTTTTTCAACCTTGCTTCGCTCCGCGCCAGTTCCTCCTCTGCCCGTTTTCTGGTCAACCAGACGCCAAGTACCGTGCAAAGCCTCTCCAGGTCTTCTATCACTTCGGTCATAAAACGGTTTTTTCTGCGGTCAAGAAGCTGCAACAGGCCTATTGTTTTATCCCTGTCTTTTATCGGCACCAGCGCGAAGGACATATAAACTTCGGGTTCAAACCCGGGCCCGGGCTTAAATTCCGGAAGGTCCGGGGTCGTTAATTTATTTTCTGTCCAGGCGGTTCCGTATTCCGTAAAAAAACTTTTCGAGGGATCGGTATTTCCGGAGAGCACGCTGGCGCAAAGCGCTTCCATTCTAACGCTTAAATTCTCTTTGGCAGGTGGGACATCAGGAATGCCTTTTCTTGCGTAATACGGGAAACTGCCGTCTTTTTCAACACGGATGCTTATGGAGTGCATATCAAGTTCCCTGTCTATGCAGTCCAGAATCTTCAAGACCGCGTCATCAACCGGAATCGGCCTGTTTATGATGCTGAATATTTCCGCCAGCAGCCTCTGGCGAAGCGCCGCGTCGTGCCTCTTGTTAATGTCTATTATGGTCCCGGTCATGCGGACCGGTTTGCCGTCCTTATCCCAGCTGTTGACATTCCCCTTAATCAGCAGCCACACCCAGTAGTCATTTTTGTGCTTGGCCCTTATTTCGCATTCATAAGAATTGGACTCTTTGGAAAAACACTTGCGCATCAGTTCGTCGGACTTTTTAACGTCTTCGGGGTTGCATATTCCGAGAAATTTCTTGAAATCACCGAACACCGGCTCATCACCGGAGTATCCGAGAAAGCCGGAAACCATCCTGTTGAATATCACCGCGCCTGTTTGAACCCTGAAATCCCAGAGGCCAATCCCGGAGCCCGAGACTGCGAGAGCAAGCTGCTCCTTCGCCTCGAGAAACATTCTCTCCTTTTCTTTTGCTTCCGTAATATCTCGGACTATCGTCAGAAAATGTTTCTTCCCCTGAAAATCAATGAAACGGGCGGACATTTGTGTTGTTTTTGTTTCGCCGTTCTTGGCCACTATCTGCACTTCTTCGTTATTAATCTCTCCTTTTTCTTTCATAATAGACATAAGGCGGTCGCGCTCGGAAGGGTTCTTCCAGATCTTCAGGTCTTTGCCCGCGGACCTCCCGATAGCTTCCTCCGGCAGGTAGCCCGTTACCCCCGTGAATCCTTTATTTACTTCCTGGTAGACGCCGTCCTCCACGCTGCTTATTGCCACAGCGTCCGGGCTTTCCAGAAAAGCTAATGAGAATTTTTCTTCGGCCAGCAGACGGCCTTTTGATTCAATTTCCAGGACCCTGTTCCGCTCGGCAACCAACACTGACAGCTCGCCGTGTTGCCGCTTCAGAGACAGATTCGTTGACTTGACCTTTGCCATTGCCCTAATCTGGGCAACCAGTTCCTGTTCATCAAATGGCTTTGAAATAAAGCCATCGGCTCCGGAATCGAGCGCCTTGATCCTGTGGTTTGTGTCGCTGAAAGAAGTTATTATCAATACGGGAATAATCTTCAATTCCTCGTCCCGCTTAATCTCACGGCAAACAGAAAACCCGTCGGCCTCAGGCATAACCACATCAAGGATTATCGCATCAGGGGATTCTTTCAGGGCGAGTTTCAGGCCTTCACTGCCGCTTCTTGCAGGAATAAACGAGGCAGAAGGCAGCCTGTCTGAAATTATGGCTTTTAAAACGGTTAGATCGTCCGTGTCATCATCTATCGCGAGTATTTTAAGTTGATCCGACATCTTTAGCTCCGGGGAAACTCAGCCGAGCAGGAATCACATTGAAATTATATGCCCAAATGAAGATAAAGACAAACTTATTTTTCGCGCGTCGAGCTTAACTGCGCATTTTTATGAATGACTGGGCCGCTCCATACTCAGGACTCGTCTTCGGAATACCTTTAAGTATATATAGCGCCTTTTCTTTCATTCCTTTTCCGTAGTATTCCAGGGCCGCTTTGTATGGCGAGGGCGCGTCGAACTTGAAGCCTATGGAAAACCTCTGGGTATAATCCAGCTCGCCTGCCGGGCAATAGGCGTAATCAATGCGGGCCTGGAATATCTCAAAACCCGCGCCGAAGGTAAAGACATCCGGGTTATTGTTGAATTTATAACCTGCCCGAAGGGAGAGTATCTTGAATAACACCGCCTCCACCCCGAGGTCATACCGCAGGCTGCTGTCTAAATACACCAGATCTGCCGCCACAAGCCACGACTCCGTGTTGTTCTCCCGTACCATAAAGGACGCCCCGCCCCTAACCGTAAAAGGCAGGGCGTCTCCCTGGCTTATGTAAACCAGTTTTGTCCCTATATTTTGAAGCGCTAACCCAATGGCGTATTTTGAATCAAAAGGCTTGTAGAGCAGGCCAAGGTCAACGGCAGCCGCGAGCGCGTGGTAGTCCTGCGCAAGCGTGCTTGTGATAAATTTTAGAGAAACGCCGCAACCCAGCGAATCAAGGATATTGATTCCATAGCCGACCGAAAGAGCCATATCCGTTTCCGCGTTTATTGTTGAAGTTCCCGAGGAGCCGGTTATGTCTATGTTCCCTCCGTTATACAACAGAAAGGAGGCGCTAAAAGTCCCAAGTTTCCCGTATGGCTGAACATAGGCAAG
>Ga0209083_1000208_pt1 | contig 92340 bp, 62 predicted proteins | sample AM7aDNAmetaG_FD_184132 | JGI IMG/M metagenome (GOLD analysis project Ga0209083, IMG submission 184132) | Freshwater microbial communities from Finland to study Microbial Dark Matter (Phase II) - AM7a DNA metaG (SPAdes) (version 3) | ecosystem: Environmental > Aquatic > Freshwater > Lake ...
AATTCGGCCAACAATTCAGTTTATACCAATTTAAAAACCCGCGACAGCTGGGGAACCGAATGGGCTTGCGAGGTGATGAAATACCGCTCCATGTTCGACCCCGACTGGTCCATCAGTTGGTACGAAGACTTGTGGAAAAAGCAGGATGCCAAAGCCACCGATAACTGGTTTGGCAGTTTGGCTTATTATCAAATGTATAGTAACAAAGATATGGGACCGATTGACTGGAATTCACATATTGCTGCGCCAAACAGTGGCGTGTTCTACAATCCCACGACCAATCAGTACACGTATTGCGCTTTTAATTCCAAAAACACTCTGCAAAAATTTAACGTTTACAAAGGGGCAACCCTTATCGGACAATTGCGTGTACCGGCTAATTCGTTTTACAGTGCTCACTCGCTGGATGGAAATACGCCGCCAACCGTAAAACTCACCTCACCCATCGACCAGTCGCTCATTACCGACCGAAATGCGGTTGTTACGGTTACTGCAACGGCATCCGATTTGGAAGGTTCGGTTTCCAAAGTAGAGTTTTATAGCAATGGTTCACTATTGAAAAGCTTTACTCAGCCACCCTACACAACCACTATGACCAATTTTAACGACGATACCACTTATTCGCTTTACGCCAAAGCGTACGACAATCAGGGTGCATCGGCCTATTCGGATAATGTGGCGTTCAATGTCAATATTCCGCCGGATACTTGCTCCATCGATGGAGTACATTCCGATTTTTCAGCCGTGGTTACCACCAAGAAAAACCCCTACATTGTATTCAAACCGAAGGTAAATTGTACGTGGGTAAATGTGGCTTGCTACAAAGGCAGAGGCGGTCGAATCAATATGGGCGCCTGGGGTATGACCAAAACCGGAAGTAATTTCAGTAGTCAGGTAAATAATGTGGCGGTGGGCGACACGCTACGATTTTGGTTTACCTGGGGGCTTGCTGAGGGTGGTCAACGCGATAATTCAGGAACTCCCGATTCAATGATTATTGCATCCTGCATTGGTACTTTGGGCAATATCAGACCTACTGTTTCCATTACTTCACCGCTTAATGGCACGGTATTTAATACCCGTTCGGTTACAGTTGCTACCAACGCAGCTGATGCAGATGGAACCATCAGCAAAGTGGAATTTTACAACGGTAGCACATTGCTAGGTACATTCACCCAATCGCCTTACAACGTGACGCTAAACAATATAGGCGATGGATCAAGCTATTCCGTTTTTGCTAAAGCCTACGATAATCAGAATGCGTACGCCATGTCAAATACGGTAAATTTCAGCATCGATATTCCTGCTGATACCTGTCGGTTTACGGCAAAAAATGCTGATTTTACAGCCACCATGACCGGAAAAGCAAACCCAACCATCACCTTTATTCCCGGAAGTCCGATTGCAGGCTGTCAGTATGTGATAGTAAATGTAAAACTTAATGGAAACGGCATTGGAGGCTGGTATATGACCAAATCAGGAACCCGGTTTAGCTCAACTGTTACGGCCAAAATTGAGGATAAACTGGAAGGATATTTTACCTATCAGACACCACCTGCCGGCGAACGAAACAGCAGTTCATCGCCTATCATAGCCACTGTTGGTGGTTGCGGAGCTACGGCAGTGAATACGCCACTAATGGATGATAATTTCAGCATGTATCCGAACCCGACCAAAGGCAATATCGTCATTTCGGTAGCTGGCTTTACAGGTTTCGAACATGTTCGGATTTCCATTACCGACCTCACCGGAAAGCTGCTTTATCAGGAAACAAAAGCTGCTGACGAGCTGGGACAACTTACTAACTCCCTGAAACTCGAATCTAAACTCGGGGCGGGATTGTACTTTATTACTGTAAAAGGATCTGTTAATCAAGTTCGGAGGTTGGTGATAGAATAATTCAGCATTTGCCATACAAATATTAAAAATTACAAGAGAAAGCACAAGAAATTGTGCTTTTCTTTTTGTAAAAATAATTATATTTGCAGAGTATTATAAGAACTCGAGCTTTCCTTTCCCTATATATCGGTAGAAGTTTAACTTTGACATACCGCAACGCTTTGCCAAATATCGGGGAAATAAATTATACGTTACATCGAACGGTGTTTTACTGTTTTTATATTATAAGAAACTCATACTATCAGGGAAAGTTACACAAACCGAAAAAAATCGAATTTAAAATATAAATGTAAATGAAGAAATTAGTATCTTTTTTGGGCTTACTACTGCTTGCAACTTTAGTACAAGCACAAATTTCTAAAACAATAGATGTTCAAACAGCGGGTACACTAAGTAGTTTACTTACAACTTCCGAAAAGGCCTCAATTACAAACTTAACAGTAACAGGGAATTTGGATGCCCGAGATATAAAATGTATTCGTGATGAGTTGACCTCTTTGATTAATTTAGATATTAGTGTTGTAACGATTGAGGCTTACACTGGAAATGATGGGACTGTTCTTTCAAAAAGTAATGCTCAGTATATAGCAAATGAAATGCCTAAATCCTCATTCGTTAAAATAAATGGAATTTCTACAAATCTAACAACTGTAATACTGCCAAATTCAGTTACAAGTATTGGAATTGGAGCATTTACACGTTGCCTTAATCTAAAAAAAATAGCTTTACCCACTCAACTTTTAAAAATAAATGACTCAGCTTTTTCACAATGTATTTCATTAGATTCGATAATTATTCCCTCAAATGTGAAAAGTATTGGTGATTTAGCATTTAGTTCTTGTTCGGGGCTTACATCATTTACTTTTTCCAGTCCATATTCAGTAACAGATATAGGAAGTTATACTTTTCAAGATTGTATTAAGCTGAATACAATTACAATACCATCTTCGGTAGTTAAAATAGGTGATTTTGCTTTTGTAAATTCCAGTTGTATGATATCTGTTGATTCCAATAATGTCAACTATTCAAGCTCGGAAGGGGTGTTTTTCAATAAATCTCAAACCAATTTAATCAGTTGCCCAATTACGAAAGCTGGAATTTATAAGATTCCAAACTCAGTGAACACAATTGAAATATCAGCATTTCAGAATTGTATTAATCTGGTTCATATTACTTTTCCAACTTCTCTTACAAAAATTAATAATGTAGCATTTCAAAATTGTATAGCTATTGATTCACTATCAATTTCTTCTAATGTAACATTCATCGGTGTCAATGCATTTCAATATTGTAGTGGCATAATAAATGTTGAAAATAATAACCCAAATTATTCAAGCGCTGAAGGTGTTCTGTTTAATAAAACAAAAGTAACATTGATTCAGTGTCCTACATCAAAAAAAGATAATTACAATGTCCCTACTTCAGTAGTCAACATAAATAATGGTGCATTTTCGGGATGCAGTAATTTGACATCTATAATTATCCCATCATCAGTCAACAATATTGCTGAATTTTCATTTTCAGAATGTAACGGATTAATAACAATTTCATTACCAAGCTCAATTTCAAAAATAGGTGATTATGCATTTTGTCTTTGTAAAAATTTAAAATCAATCGTTCTACCGTCAAAAATCACAAAAATAGGTTGGGCAACATTTTATTCTTGTAATAGTCTGACTTCCATAATAATTCCGGAGTTAGTGGACAGTCTTGATTGTTTCGCATTCTCTGGATGTAGTAGCCTGACTTCAATTATTTTACCTAAATCTGTGGAGAGTGTTGGAACAGCTGTATTTGATGATTGCAGCAATTTGAATTCAATTTATTTAAAAAATCCACTGCCTCCACTATGTGATATGACATTTAGTATTCCTTTTAAGCAAACATGTATTCTGTATGTTCCGGTAGGTTGTAAAGCTATTTATCAACAAGCGAATGAATGGAAAGATTTCTCAAATATAGTCGAAGTTACAACAGCATTATCAAATATACATAATTCTTCAATAAAAATTATTCCAAATGGCTCAGAAATAAGAATTGATGGTACATTAGATGGAGAAATTATAAATATTTACACCTTAAATGGAGTAAAGGTACGAAGTGTAAAATCTAACGATAACAGTACGAATATTTCTTTGGAGAGAAATAAATTATATTTCATAGAAGCATCTACTAAAACATTTAAAGTTGTATTATGAAAATCACTAATTATAATGTTTCCGTAAAGGCAATAGCAAGGTAATACTTAAGATGAGTTGATTCAACAATAAAAGCAGATGGTTTTCATCTGCTTTTATTGTTTATCAGAACAAAACAGAACAATCAGGCAATGCTAAAGCATGTAAAAAACTATATTTGTATCAATAATTCCATTATATATTTAGCATAGTGTATATGTTATAACTAAATGATAATCAGATTTATAGAATTTTATTCATCAATATTTGATTATATCTTTTTTTTGTCGGAAATATTCTGTTACTTTTCCCTATAAATTTGCATCAGAAATCGACAACAAGATTTTCAACCTTTAAATTTTGCAATACAACCTATGAAAACAATCCGACTTTCCTTAGCAGTGCTTTTCACTATTGCCTTGTCGCTTACATCCTGTACCGATACCAACGATGGGACCTATGTAACTCCCATTTCTGCTTCAGAGAAAATACATGGTACCTGGGCGGCTATCAGTGTAAAGCAAACCGATGAAATAGCCAAAACGGCTGGTCAGACACCTACTGATTTAGGTCTTTCGCGCCAGTTCAACTTCACTTCGTTTAATGTCGTATTTAATACCGACGATAAAAACAATCCAACTTCGTACGCCATAACCGGTAATGCTCCTGCACTGATTCCTGCAAGCGGTTACTGGAGTATGCCCAACATGTTTGTAAATACCGACGCCACTCCCAACGAAATTTACCTGTATGCCGATGTGGCAAAAACACAAAAAATAGCTGCGCTTACCCTGGGTTCAGTTCCAGGCTTACTGGATGTGTTTGAATTTAAACTTACCCGTCGTACCAATGGAGTGGCTTTCGTTTCATACACTTATCGCTTGTGTAAGGTGAATTAGATAATTCGTTGACTGGTTAATCAGACAAATGAAAATTAAAAAAAACATTAGACAAATAGTAAAATAAACAACAATCTTTTAAAAATTAGAAATCATGAAAAAAATTACATTAACTCTTACATTTTTGGCAATCATTTGCCTCTCGTTCACTGCTCAGGCAGGAATCATTGGTGGGAAAGCCCCGGTTATAACTACCGATTTGGCTGTAACCGATTCTCTTCCGGCATTAGCAAACAAAACAATCACTTTTACAGCCGACTTTACGAATAGTGGTACAACCCTAAATGGTACCGAAACTTTGTATGCTTACTTTTGGGGACCCTGGTCTTTTTATTGGGGAGGCTCAGCAAGCATGGTTCATGTGGCAGGTACATTGAAATGGACAGTTTCATTTATTCCGGCAGTTGCGTTTAATCATACCCAAACTGAATTCATAACCGGTGGAAAAAATGCCTGTTGGTATAATATTCAAACATCTACGCCCGGAGATGATTCAGGTACCTTGAATTTAGTTTTTCCAATCAGTAAAATTAATCCATTCCTGACCACTACTACTTTTCCCGACAAAGGACCAAAAGTGACCTGTACTCAAAACGGATCAACCGGTTCGTATATTTTAAATCAGCCTGTTACCTGGACTCTTGATTTAACGGGTAGCATTTTTGGAAAAGACTCATTGTACTTGTGGGCATGGGATCCAACAAATCCCGAAACATTAAGTGGACGTACCGGAACATGGAATATACCTAGCGCCGATAATGTAACTAAACTAACCAGAATTGGTGCTCAAACCTGGAGTTTTACACTAACTCCTACCACTTTCTACGGAAAAACTGTATCTGAACTACAAACCAGCAATCCAAGTGGATTTTGGATGAAAATTCGCAGTAGTAATGGTTTGATACAAACACAGGCTTTCATGGTCCCAACCAATGTAACCGTAACAAATAACATTAACAGCCCCTTGTCAACTTATTTTACAGCTTATCCTAATCCGGTAGTTGATAATTTGACCATTTCGTTGAAAGACAATAACTTTAGTCAGGTTTCTGTATACGATTTTAAAGGTTCGATGATGAGCCGTATACCGGTTTCGGCCGATCAACAGCAGTTAAATGTTGGTTTCTCATCGTTTGCCAAAGGTGTATACCTGGTTGTATTAACCGGAAATGGAAAATCAGAAGCTTTCAAAGTAACTAAATAAACCTCGGCAGCAACAGGTGCTGAAAACCTTATGTAAACTTTCAAAACTCTGTGTCGCTGTTCGGAATCAGTGTCACAGAGTTTCAAAAAAACTCCAATACTTTTTTAAATCCATCCCGGTTTACTGTTCGTGAAATCAGGGTGATTAATCTTAAAACAAAATGATACTATCTAGAAAAAAATCAATTTGTTCGCATGTTGGCCGACTATTTTCGGGTTGGATGCTCGCAGCAGGATTGCTCTTTATCAGCATGTCGGCTAAAGCAGTTGATCCTTTACCCACCAGTACATGGTCGTTTCCCATTATCTGGAATGTGGACGAACAGGTAAGCTGGTATTTCGATTTGACCGGAACGAATTTTACAGCAGGTCAGGATGTATATGTATGGGCTTGGCAGCCTTCAGAGCCGGATGCAGGTAACTGGACAAATTCATCTGATTTTGCTAAACTGAAATACGAACCCACCAAAGGAAACATGGTGTGGAGCTTTACCCTTACTCCTACCTTGTATTTTAAAAAATCTCTTACAGATCTGGCAAATTTCGATAATTATTTCTGGATGTTATTAAAATCGAAAGATGGTTCAACTGTTACCGGGGCATTTAATTTGATATGTCCACGTGTTCAGATTGGAACATTCAAAACTTCGGGTGCAGCCTTGCAGGTTTTTCCTTCCAATTTCGGAATTGACACCCCGGTTTCAATCCTGGTAAATACCTCAAAAGCCTATGTGAATGGGGTGGTAGGTGGTTTAGCCGGAAAAGACTCTATTTTCATGGAAAGCGGTATCAATAATTTTCTGGATGCTCATTTCATGTTCGACCCCAATAATATCTCTACTCATACCAAAACGGCCATGAAAAAAATGGCAACGAATGTGTATAAAATAGATATGATTCCGTATCAGTATTTTGCTATTTCGCAGTCACTTAGCTTCGACAACCTGACTTTTTTCCTTTGGGCACTCGATGGCTCGAAAGGAACAGCCGATGCCACCGGAAAAAACTATCTGATAGGAAATACCAATGTTCCGGTAGTATCTTATTTCCCTCAGAAATTCTGTCAGTACGATATTCTGACCATTACCCGAACCAACAACGAAAAATCAGCCACTGCGGTAAATTATACCATCACCGCCGGAACAACCAGTTTTTCGGGTACAATGACCGGAAGTACTGCCTCAATGTCGGCTTCAATAAACCTGATGGAGAAAATTGGTTCACTGACAGGACTGACAAAACTGAATTTAAAAATCAATGTGCTAAAGGGTGTAAATACGATTGAGGTTTACAATTCCGATCTTCCACTTGTAGCACTCACCGACCTCCAGTAATCACTCTAACGAAAAAAATACTATGCAGAAAAATAAAAACAGATTCTTCCGGTTGCGTAAAACCAGTGCGGTTTTTTTCGGACTGATGTTCTCTGTTCTGATAATTCAGGCGCAAAACATCAAGGTTTCGGGTGTGATTGTGGACGAAAAAAATGAAACAATTATTGGCGCAAGCATTAAAGTAACAGGCACTAAAATAGCCGCAATAACAGATTTTAATGGCGAATTCAAATTCGAATGTCCGGCTGGCAGTACCCTCGAAGTTTCTTACATTGGGTATTCCTCTCAAAAAGTGAAAGCCCAGGAAAAAGCAAAAGTACAGTTGTCGCAAAGTTCAATAACCTTACAGGAAACTGTGGTGGTTGGGATTGGTTACGGTAGCGTTCGAAAAGCTGACTTAACGGGTGCTATCACCTCAGTTAGTGCCAAAGACCTGAAACAAGGCGTGGTAACTTCTGCTGAACAGCTTTTGCAGGGAAAGGTGGCTGGTTTATCGGTTGTTCAGGGCTCAGGTGATCCGGCTGCGGGTGCCAGCATGAAACTTCGGGGTGGAACGTCTCTTTCGGCAGGAAACTCACCACTCGTGGTAGTGGATGGAATACCCGGAGTGGATATGAACTCGGTTCAACCGTCCGAAATTGTAAGCATCGACGTGTTGAAAGATGCATCGGCAGCAGCTATTTATGGTTCACGTGGTGCAAACGGTGTAATTATCATTACAACCAATCGGTCCGGTGGTACAACTGAAGTTAAAAGTATGTCGTACAGCGGGTATGTGGGTGTTTCCAATGTTGCAAAACACATGGACCTGCTCTCTGCTAATCAGTGGCGCGATTATGTACGAACCAACAATGTATTAAATGCCGTAGATTATGGTGCCAATACAGACTGGCAAAAATCGCTTGAACGTACCGCCATTTCGCAACAACACAATCTGTTTTTCAGCAATGTGAATGCAAACAGCGGATTCCGTGCTTCACTTTCGTATCAAAACAACGAAGGAGTATTGCAACGCAGTTCACTTAACCGTTTGGCAGGAAGCATTTCGGCTCATCAATACGGATTAAACAAAAAACTGAAACTGGAAGCAGGTATTAACGCCAGCACCGATAACTGGACACCCATTGACTTATCAATTATCGAACGCGAATGTAACCTAAACCCAACTGTGCCTATTTATACTCAAAGTGGCACTTACACTTCTATTAGTGGAACAAATACCGAAAATCCGGTAGAAATAAATAACGACCGTTTCCGCGACGATTCCCGTCACCGTTTGCTGGGTTTTGCCAAAGCCGAAATTGAATTTTTCAAAGGTTTGAAAGGAGTTGTCAATGGTTCGTATGAATATAACTCGTACCAAACACGTTATTATCTGCCTTCGTATGCCGTTATGACCGGAGCTTCGCTGAGTGGTCAGGGTCAACGTACGCTGGGTGATAATTCTTCTTTCCAGCTTGAATCCTACCTTACCGAAGACCTGAAATTTGAAAACAAAACGAAATTGAACATTATGGCCGGATATTCGTATCTGGAATCGCTATACGAAGGTTTTGGTGCTATCCGCAGTGGTTTTGATACCGATGCATTTCTTTACAATAACCTTGGAGCAGGTTTCGATTATACTTCGGGCGATGTATATTCCTACAAAGGCATTTCGCATCTGGTATCATTCTACGGACGTGTGAACTTTAATTACCTCGGTAAATACCTGTTTACCGGTACGTTGCGTGAAGATGGTTCGAGCCGTTTCGGTGCAAATAATAAATGGGGATTGTTTCCTTCGGCTTCGTTTGCCTGGCGGGCTTCCGATGAGGCATTTCTGAAAGAAACTTCGGGCTGGCTTAATAACCTGAAAGTACGTTTGGGCTATGGTGTTACCGGTAATCAGGATGGTATTGGTGATTACAAATCATTGCAGTTACTCAGTGCAACCGGTGCTTCGTACTACGACCAGACTGATGGTAAATGGAAAAAAGCCTATTCACCAATTCAGAATGCCAATCCGGATCTGAAATGGGAATCAACAGCACAAACCAACCTGGGTATCGATTTTGGTTTTCTTGGAAAAATCTCAGGAACACTGGAGTTTTATTTGAAACAAACCAATGATTTGCTTTGGACTTATCCGGTTCCTCAGCCTCCATATTTGGTAAATACCATGTTGCTCAATCTGGGAAGTCTGAGTAACAAAGGAGTGGAGCTAACGTTGAATGCCAGCATTTTGAAAACAAAAGATTTCAGCTTTGATGCAACGCTTACCGGCTCGTACAACGATCAGAAAATTGATAAATTGACCAACGATTTATTTGGTTCGACATCCGACCTCAAGGCGGGAAGCATGACCGGAATACGTGGTATGACCGGAACTTATACACAAGTCATAAAAGAAGGATACCCTGCAGGTTCTTTCTGGGGCCCAACATGTTTGGGAATTAATACTGATGGCGAATATATTCTGAATAAGGATGCCAATGGAAATGTGATAAATGAATTTCTGGGCAGTGCTCAACCCAAATTCAACCTGGGTTTTGCAATGAATTTTAGTTATCATGATTTCGACCTGAATATCAGTACCTATGGCATGTTTGGACAAAAAGTACTCAATGCCACCGCCATGAGTATGGCCGATCCAACGCGTTTGCCTTCGCAGAATGTAACGGATGCCTTTCTGAAAACCGGTATCACTTCCGATCCGACTTTCTCAAGTTACTGGATTGAAAATGGAGATTTTTTCCGCTTGCAATCTGTCACACTTGGTTATAATCTGCCTAAAAACATGCGGTTGGGCTTAGAAAAATTCCGTGTATATCTAACCGGAGAAAACCTCTTTGTACTGACGGGTTACAGTGGAACTGACCCCGAAGTTGGCAACAGCGGACTGGATTCGCCGGGTATCGACCGTTTTAATTATTATCCCCGTCCACGAACATTTTCAATCGGATTAAATATTTCATTTTAACTATAAAATTATTTCCTTATGAAAATCAACTATATAGCATTAGTAATTCTAACGACACTTTCAGTTGGATGTACCAATCTTGACGAAGTGTTGTACAATACAATTACAATGGATAATTACGGGAAAACTTCCAGTGAAGTTCAAACAATTGTGGGTGGAGCGTATGCAACCTTACGGGGTTTCGACGATACTAAAACCGGTGGAACTATTTGCTACCCGACATCCGAATTTGTATTCTTTCTGAATGAATGTACTTCCGACGAGGCCTGTATTCCTACCCGTGGTACCGATTGGTACGATGGTGGTGTGTATCAGCAATTGCAATACCACACTTGGGATGTTCGAAATAAAACCATATTAAGTGGTTGGAAATATAATTTTCAGGGTGTAGCCAATGTAAATACAATCATCTACATGGTGAATAAATCTTCTTTGACTGATGCACAGAAAAATGTGGTGAATGCCGAACTTCGCGGACTGCGTGCCTATTACTACTACAATCTGCTCGATTTATTTGGCGGTGTGCCCATCGTTACCAATTTCGAAACTTCGGATGTTCCGGCACAGGTAAGTCGTGATTCTGTTTTCCGTTTCGTTGAAAAAGAGCTTACATCGGTAGTTGCTTACCTTCCTGCAGGTGTTGCTTATGGACGTTTCACTCAAAACGTAGCATATACGCTGCTTGCACGCTTGTATCTCAATGCCGGTGTTTTTACCGGAACTCCACGCTGGAAAGACTGTCAGACCGCTTGCGAAAAAGTGAAAGGATTTAGTCTGAATGCTAATTATTTCGACAACTTTGCTACCGACAACGACCAGAAAGCGGATGAAATTATTTTTGCCATTCCGTACGACCACAAGCAGAATACAGTGGGTAATTATTTACCTTCTATGAGCTATCATTATAATCAAAAATATGCTTTCTCAGCCGAAGGAACATATCCCTGGTGTGGAAATGGTATTTGTGCTAAACCTCCAGTTTATGTTACTTTCGATGCCAATGATGTACGGCGTAACTCATTAATGGTTGGCGATCAGATTAGCAAAGCCACCGGCGAAGTAATCATGATGGATAATGGTAGCCCGTTGAGCTATACTGTTGATATTGCCGATTATACCAAAGCCATTCAAAATGAAGGTGCCCGCCTGAACAAATACCAATGGCGTGCCGATGATAAATGGGAACGTGACAACGACATGGTACTGATGCGCTATGCCGAAGTGGTAATGATGAAAGCCGAAGCCAATTACCGTCAGGGATTTAGCACCACAGCAGTTGGTTTGGTTAATCAGTTGCGCAAAAGAGCAGGTCTGGGCGATATTTCTTCGCTTGATGATGCGTCGTTCGAAACAGAATGGCTGCATGAATTTATCTTTGAAGGACTTCGCCGAAATACCAACATACGTTTTGGAACATTCTTTAATGCCGGTTGGAATAAAGGCGTAACCCCTGCTTATCGCGGTGTTTTCCCAATTCCTCAAAACGTGCTGGATTTAAATAAAAACCTTACTCAAAATCAGGGATATTAATTATGAAAAAGTCAATTTTCAACATCCTATGTGGTATCTGTGTCATATTGATGGCCGGATGTAACCCTACTGAACCTACATATTCTGTAAATACCCTTAGTCCGGTGGCGGTTAGCAAAAGCAATTCCATGAAAGTATATGTGCATTATATGCCCTGGTTCGAAAACAAGGCAAGCAATGGCGGCACTTGGGGCGTTCACTGGAAAATGAGTAAATGCAACCCGGACAGCATCGATGCAAGTGGTCGCCGGCAAATAGCGTCTCATTATTATCCGCTTATTGGACCCTATGCATCGAGCGATCCTGATTTGATTGAATATCACCTGCTTTTGATGAAATATGCCGGAATCGATGGAATTCTGATCGACTGGTACGGATCTTATAATATCAACGACACTTATAAACTTACCCGCAATTCAAATGCAATTATTGAAGCCTGTAAAAAAGTGGGACTGGAGTTTGCTATTATTTACGAAGACCGTACCATTCCGAATGTGATGATAAATACCGGCTCAAAAGATACGGTTGAACTGGCGGTAACTGATATGGCGTATATCATGAACAGCTACATGACCAGGAGCAATTACATCAAAGTGAATAATGCTCCGTTGTTGGGTGTGTTTGGCCCTGATTTCATTAATAAACCGTCACAATGGACATCGCTGTTGGGAATTTACCCAACAAAACCCTATTTTATGATACCTTATGGCAGGGATGTGCCGGGCAACAATTACAATTATTTCTATCCAAAAGTAGGAGCATCAAATGTTAGTGCGGTATTTATGTGGCCGTGGGGGGCCTGGGGTCCTTGGGGTGCTACCGATGACAAAAATGATCATGGACTTGATATTACCCATTCACGGGCTATTTACGATGATTTAGCCGCCAAAAATATTCCTGCTTTTGCAGGTGCATGGCCGGGATTCCATTCCTATTATTATCAGGGTGATGGCAAAGACAGTTTATTCTTTGTCGATTATCGGAAAGGTGAGCTGTGGAATGATATGCTTGCCGAGGCAAAAAAGAGAAATATGCCTCAAATTCAGCTGATTACCTGGAATGACTTTGGTGAAGGAACCATGATTGAGCCTACACAGGAGTTTGGATATTCATTCCTTACATCACTACAAACGGCTTTTGGAGTTTCAACCAATCAAACGCAGTTGGAAACAATATATCAAATGTATCTTGACCGTAAAAAGTACAAATTGGATAGCTACAAACAAGCTCAACTAAATCAGGCGTTTTATTATATGGTATCCATGCAAAATCAGAAAGCTACTAATTTACTCACAGAAATTGAAAACTAAAAAACACGTGAACAATATGAAAAAGTTAACATACAGAAGAATAACTATTGCCTTTTTTCTGGGATTAATTTCATTTTTGGGAGTAAAAGCGGATGTTTTATCACCCGATGGCACCATACGTGCAACAATAGGACTCGATAACGGAAAGCCTTATTATCAGGTTTCAAAATCAAGCAACCCGATTATTGAAAAATCATTTTTGGGATTTGTATTGAAGAACAACGATTGTTTCTATGCAAATTTCAAATTGGAATCTACTGCAAACCGAAAAGTAGATGAGCAGTGGGCAGAACTCTGGGGCGAAGAAAGTACAGTGCGCAATAACTTCAACGAAACGATCTATCATTTGGTCGAAGCCACAGCTAAACACCGCAAATTAGATATTATTTTCAGGGTTTTCAACGATGGCGTTGGTTTCCGGTACGCTTTTCCGAAACAGGAAAATCTGAAGGATTTTGTGATCATGGATGAACTTACCGAATTTGCCCTTACCGGACAGCCTCAGGCATGGTCAATTCCATCCAATCATACTAACTTTTTTGAGAATCTATATACAAAAGCAGCGGTTTCGAAAATGGATACAGCCTGTACGCCATTGACAATAGAAATGAGCAACGGTCTGTATCTGGCCATTCACGAAGCCAATTTGACCGATTATGCAGGACTTAATCTGGCTACAACGAAAGGTTCAAACACGCTGAAAGCTGATTTAACCCCTTGGAGTACCGGCGAAAAAGTATTTGCTCAAACTCCGTTTCAGAGTCCGTGGAGAACGATTATTATTGCCCAAAAACCGGGTGATTTACTACTCTCACGAATGATGCTGAACCTGAATGAACCTTGTAAATTTAAAGATACATCGTGGATTGAACCCGGAAGATACATTGGTATATGGTGGGGCATGCATCTTACCAACTACACCTGGGGACAAAGCAACAAACACGGTGCAACCACCGAAAATACCCTTCGCTACATTGATTTTGCTGCCAAACATGGTTTTTCTGGCGTTTTAGTGGAAGGATGGAACGTAGGTTGGGATGGCGACTGGACAAAAAACGGGGAAATATTCAATTTCAGTAAACCCTATCCCGATTTTGATATTCAGAAAATTGCGGACTATGCTGCGAAAAATCATGTCAGAATTATCGGACACCACGAAACCGGAGGTGCAGCTAAAAACTATGAAAACCAACTGGATGATGCCTATAAATTCTGTAATAAATATGGAATCAGTACGGTAAAAACTGGTTATGTAAACCCCTTGCTTGATAATAAAGAATTGCACAGCTGCCAGTATTCGGTTAGGCATTACCGCAAAGTGATTGAAACAGCTGCCCGCTATCATGTTTCAATTGATAACCACGAACCCATGACACCAACCGGTCTGCAACGAACTTATCCGAATTTACTTTCGCAGGAAGGTGTGCGTGGTCAGGAGTACGATGCATGGTCACCTGACGGAGGCAATCCACCCTGTCATACCACCATTATCCCATTCACACGCGGATTGGCCGGACCGATGGATTTTACACCGGGTACTTTCAATTTTTCCAATCCGGCCAAACCCGGAACACATGTTCAAACCACGCTGGCAAAACAGTTAGCTTTAGCAGTAGTACTTTACAGCCCGATACAAATGGCTTCGGATATGATTGAAAACTACGAAAACAATCCGGCTTTTGAGTTTATAACTTCCTGTCCCACCAATTGGGCTAAAACAGTAGTTCCCGATGCCAAAATAGGTGATTATGTGATTATTGCGCGCAAAGACCGTAAAAGTGATAACTGGTTTGTGGGAAGTGTAACCAACGAAAATGCCCGTCAGCTAAATCTGTCATTTTCGTTTCTTGACAAAGCAGTAAAATATAAAGCGAAAATTTTCAAAGATGGAAAAGGTGCTGATTATAAAAACAATCCCTATCCTGTTGTAATTGAAACGATTGACGTGACTTCAAAATCAACAATATCATTGGATTTGGCGCCGGGAGGTGGCACTGCCATTATGATTTTGAAACTTTAGATTTGATTTTATTGGTTTGACCGCTGTCGGAATTTTATTCTGGCAGCGGTTTTTTCATTTACTTTTATCATATTCTATACAAGTATAATTGAATTTAAGTGACTCTCTGATTCTAAGTAGTTATTTGCAATATTTACGAGTTACTAGCTTGATTATCTGAACACTGATTACATATTTAATCCCTGATTATTGTGAATTACTTATCTTTTGCCAATGAATTTGAAGCACTGCATACCGAATGAAATTTTATGCGGTTAAAAGGAGCAGAAGTTGCTATGAATTTTGGACCGGGGCACCTCATTCACAACAAATTAAATGAAGCATTTTGTTAATTGTGTTAAGGAAATGAATTTATTTACAATAATAACAAGAGTTATAATTGTATATATATTCACAAATAAAATAGTTATAATATAATATTGATAATGCCCAATCCTAAAAAAACAAGCTTTTACGATTTTTTAAGGTTAAAACATATCATAATGACATTATTCTCACAAAATCATATGATATATTATGCAATATGTAATCTATTCGAGTTTAAAATAATAACATAATGATTATTGGACTTTCCAAATTATTTATATATTTGCAAAATAATTTCATAAAAATGTATTTTTTTAGTCAAACAGTTTTCAGAGTTTGGGTATAATTTAAAATTTGAATGTTATGAGAATAGGAATTAGATTGCTCGTTTTCATCTCCACTTTTGGTTTAATCACACAGGCTCAAAATGCAAGTTTCGGTGGATTTTTGAGTGGAGGTGGTTCTACAGGATCTGACCGTGCAGCAGATGTTGTAACTGATGCTACTGGGAATATTTTTACTGCTAACACTTTTCTGTTACAAGCAACATTTAATGGTAACACTTTCAGTGGTGCAGCCAAAGGCAGTGGTGCCAGTTATGACAATAATTTGCTTATAACCAAACTAAGCCCTGCCAAAACTACTTTATGGAGCATTTACTCCAATGTTGGAGCAGTTAGTCCTGTGGCTTTAGCCACTACAGCAAATGGTGACCTAATTGTAACCGGAAATATTCGTGCTATAGTTAATACTACTGCACAAACAACAACAGCAAATATTATTGATGCCCTTGGAACTGTAACTACCTTTACCGGTTTGGGAAGTGCTACGGCTAATGTTCAGTCTTTTGTCGCTAAGTTTAATTCCAGTGGTGTGATTCAATGGGTGAAAGAGTTTAATTCGGATGCATCAAAATTAAGTTCTGTCCTGACAGATGCTTTGGCGTGTGATGCGGATGGAAATATTTACCTGACCGGGAATTTTGTTTCGTCGGTCATTTTACCAAGTGCTTCTCCTGTTACTTTAACCTCAACAAATTCTGGAGGAACATCCCCCAAGGCCGCTTTTATTACAAAACTGGATGGGTCAACAGGACAGGTTCTTTGGAATAAAGCCTCTTCAGGTGGTATTTATTCTGAAATACTTTCTGCTATTACATACGGTGATGATGGGTATATTTATGCAGCCGGAATTTACAGAAATGCAACTTCTACTATATCTGTAACAATTGGCGATAAAAATTTTACGCCCAGCTCAGGGTATGATTTGACATTACTGAAATTTGACAGCAATGGAAACCTTTCATATATTCAAAACCGAAGTAATCTTTCAGATACCAGAGTAAAAGATATAACTGAAAAGAATGGGAAAGTCTTTGTTTCTGGGTCATTTCGAGGGGATAATTTAGGAATACAATTCTCAAGTGCTGCTCTAACTTCTACAACTCCATTTCTAAATGGATTCATAGTTTGTTTTAGCACCTTAAATGGAACTGATTGTTGGCAAAAAAGTATTTTTTCGCCTGGAATTGTTGAATCTTATGGAGTTACAATACCAAGTGATGGTCGATTGTATGCATTTGGTGGATTTGCAAATAAAGGAACTTCAACTACTGCCGGTTCTGTAGATTTTGGAAATTCAAAAACAATTGCAGATACCAATCCTACGAACAGTTCTGCTGATTTATTTTTAGCTTCATACAATGTAAGCGATGGAACAACATTGGAATTACATACTGTAGGTACTTCTGCTGGGTTTGAAACAGCAAGCAGTATGGTAAGTTCAGGTGTTAATCTGTATTTGTTAGGTACAACTAATTCTTCTGTTGTTTTCGAAAACAGTACAACATATAGTTCTTTAGGTGCATATGATTTTCTATTGGTAAATTATACAGTTACAAATCCTTTTAGTGAAATTTTAACTCCGATGACCACAAAATTTCCTTTTGCTATTGTTGACAATATCAATCACTCCATTGTGGTGAAAAATGCAACGCAAGTATCATCTGTAACTTTATATGATTTCAACAGTAGAACCATAAAAGCGATAATAAGTAATGGAAGTTCCCTGACTATTGGCACTAATGGAATTGAGTCAGGTATTTATATTGTACACATGATAAGTTCAACAGGAAATAACATAACTCAAAGGCTATTAATTAAATGATACTTTATTGTTGATTTATTGTAGTAAAATATCAAATTCATTTTTTGGTAACCCTAATTATTAAAAAATACATTTTACGTAAATTGATATATAATTTTCACTGCAAACGTTTGTGCCAATTTTCAATTAATTTATTGATATTTCTATTGTTTTTGAGTTTTATATTCGTTAATTTCGAACCAAATTATTTATTGTGAAAAACATCTTACAGTTTTCACGACAAAGAATCGAAAATGATGATTTATTTGTCTACTAAACTTTATAACTGTGTTTTATGCTAGTTGTGAGAAAATCATCCTACATTATTAATTATTACAAAGGAGATATTATGAAAAAGACTTTTACATTAATGTGTGCAATTTTTGCAATAGCTTTTACCACAAATGCTCAGAATGCCAAATTTAGTTGGGGATTGAGTGGCGGTGGTGCTACAGGTGCTGATTATCCAAAAGATGTGGTAAGTGATACAGAAGGCAATATCTTTACTGCCTGTACATTTAGTCAATCCGCTACTTTTAATGGAGTAACTGTAACAGGATCAGAAAAACCGGCAGGTGCTGCTAACTACTCTCAAAACTTACTCATCGCTAAATTAAGTCCGGAAAAAACGAATTTATGGAATATATATTCTAATGTTGGAGTAGTTGAACCAACTGCTATGACTATTACTACCACAGGTGATTTAGTTGTAACAGGAACCATGTTTGCTGTGAATTTATCATCAACCACCAATGCCTGTATTATTGATGCATTAGGTACAGTGACAACTTTTAGCGGATTGTATAAATACAAATCGGATTGTCAGTCATTTGTAGCAAAATTTAATTCAAATGGTGTGCTTCAATGGGCTAAGGAAATCAACTCAGGCAAATTAAAGCTAAAAAGCGGTGTAACAACCAATTCCATTACCTCAGATGCTATCGGAAACATATATCTGACCGGTAGTTTTCCAACATGCCTTATGTTACCCGGAAGTACTGATTCTATTACTTCAACCAATACTACCAGTGCTTCTTTTATAGCAAAATTAGATGGAACAACCGGCAATATGATATGGAAAAAAAACTCTTCAGGAGGTATTGTTTCTGAAGTTCTTAATGCCATTACATACGGAGATGATGGTTTTTTGTATGCAGCCGGTGCATTTAAGAATGCAGCAACACCAGTGGTTGTAACTATTGGCAATAAAAGCTTTACACCAGGCAGTGGAAGTGATTTGACTTTACTGAAATTAGACACCGATGGAAATCTATCGTATATTCAAACTCGTACTAATGTAACAGAAACCCGCGTAAAAGATATAATTGTAAAAAACGGTATTATCTGTCTGGCTGCATCAATTAGAGGAGATAATATAGGCGTTACTTTTTCCGATGGTCAGTTAATTACCACAGCTTCGACCTATAATGCAATTATAGCTGCTTTTAATGCCGCAGATGGAAGTGACAAATGGCACAAAGCCGTAATGGCACCCGGAATTTCTGAAACTTTAGGCTTAGCTTATAGCGTAGATAACCGACTTTATACTTTTGGATATCATTCAAATAAATCAGCTAGTAGCCCCGCAGCAGATGTTGTTTTTGGAGATGGTTTTTCACTGCCTCCACTTAGCTATACCAGTGGGTATGATGCATTTTTGGCTTCATACGACCCAACATCCGGAACAACAAAAGAAGTACATTTAGTGGCCAGTGGTACAGATATTGAAATGGCCTTTTCTATGTGTTCATCTGGTAAAAATCTATATCTTTTGGCCGAATATAAATCAGCTCCTACTACCTTCGAGGATAATACAACAATATCAACATCGGGTGGTTTTGATTTCTTCTTAGCAAAGTATATTGTTACCGATCTTTCGGCAGGAATAAACTCCAACAAAATATCACATGCGCCTTTTGCTTACACAGACAATATAAACAAGCAAATAATATTAAATAATGCTGAGAATGTGAGTTCTGTAACTTTGTTGGACATAACGGGCAGAACCATTAAATCATTGAATGGAAATGCAATGATGAAAATCAGTACTGCAGGATTTGAATCCGGTGTTTATATTTTGAGAATGACAACTTCAATTGCTGAAAACATCTCTCAGCAAGTATTTGTTAAGTAATCTGGATTACTGTCCAAAAATAATTTTTTCATCACCAAATTGAAGAATCCCTTTATCTACATATTGCCTCTTTTTTTGCTGTTTACAACAGGTTTTGTATCAGCTCAAAATTGTTCAATGAAATGTGTTGTAAAAGATTTTATAACACACGAAGCTGTTGATATGGCTAATGCAAGCATTATGGAATTGGCTCAAGGAGCAATAACGGATGAAAAAGGAACTTGTGAAATCAAAAATATCAACAAAGGGGTTTACCATCTTCGTATATCCTATTTAGGGTATGAAACCATTGATACACTGATTCAGGTAAATAAATCAACTTATTTAAACTTTTACATCACGAAAACTTCCTTATTGTTGAAAGAAGTGAATGTGATGGCGCGCGAAAAGAAGCAATCTGCCACCACTTCAACCATTAAACTGGCAGCAATTGAGCATCTTCAACCTTCGAGCCTTACAGACATTTTACAAATGTTGCCGGGTGGTTTATTGTCGGATTCAAAATTAAATGTGGCCAATCAGGTTTCCATGCGTCAGGCGGGAAGTGATGTAAATACGGCTATGGGAACCGCGATAGTGGTGGATGGTGTACCCATGTCGAATGATGGAAATATGCAATCCTTTTACGGAAGCAATAATGCTGCGGACCTTAGCACAGCCAAAAGCAGTGTAAACAGCGGTGTTGACTTGCGACAACTATCCACCGATCATATCAATGAAGTGGAGGTTATCAGGGGAATTCCTTCGGTGAAATATGGTGATTTGACCAGTGGTGCTATTATTGTAAAATCAAAAAAAGGTGAAACGCCGCTCACACTTCGGGTAAAATCAGATCCATTGAATAAATTGGTTTATGTCGGTAAAGGTTATAAACTCCCCAAAAATGGAGGAACCCTGAATTTTGGTATCGATTATACTAAATTTGTGGCCGATCAACGGAGTCAATTCGACCAATACGAACGCATTACATCGAATCTAAGTTACGAAAAACTGATTAACAAGGTTTTTCTTTCAACCACTCAGGTGGCTTTTACCGGAACAATTGATCAGTTCATTTCCGATCCGGATATTATGAACAAAGAAGATGTATATAAATCTGATTATAAGAGTTTTAAGCTGAGCAACTCGGGCTCGTGGAATATCAATAAAGGTATGTTGTACAAACTGGAATATACACTTTCGGCCAATTATGCGCAAGATGTGTTGGATAGAACCAAAACGGTAACTCTTAATTCGCCCATGGGAATTTCACTGGGCAATACTGAAGGTGAAGCTTTGGGAATATTTCTACCTTCTGAATATCTATCAACCTACAAGGTTGATGGCAAACCATTTAATTTTTATTCCCAGTTGACCACCTATTTGCATCCACACATTGGCAAAACCTTTAATAATGTGTTGCTGGGTGCTGAATTTCGATTGGATAAGAATTTTGGCGATGGAAGTATTTATGATTTGACACGACCACCTTTCCCTACTCAAAGTTCTTCGAGTCGTCCCAGAGCACCTAAAGATATTCCTGCCCTGGAAAAACTGACTATTTTTGTTGAAGACAATTTTACGGCGAATATAGGAAAAAGCAAATTGGGAATTACGGCCGGTTTGCGCGGGACTTCACTTTCTAATTTATCTCCATTAAGTGCGATGTATAACAAATTTTATGTCGAACCACGCTTGAATATTAATTTCCAGATGCCTGTATTTCAGCTGTTTGGTTACCCTTTTGAACTGGGTTTAAAAGGAGGAATTGGCGATCAGGTCAAATTCCCAACAGTTTTACAGTTATACCCCGAAAAATCATATTACGATATTCCGGAACTGAACTACTATTCAACAGCTAACCCCGATAATCGGTTGATTTATTTATCGACAATAATCAAGGAAAGAACGAATTACGATTTAACACCGGCCAGAAATACCAAATACGAAGTCGGGTTTGACATAAACTATAAAGGTTCTGTGCTGAATGTTACCCTATTTACAGAAAACGAAAATAACGGATTTGAACAACAATCGCTTTATACTCCACAGAACTATAATTTATACAATACAAATTCATTTACCGGAACAGGAAAACCAACTGTAAGCGATTTTACTTATCAACCAAAAACAATGTTTTTGGCAAGTTCTGTTACTACAAATGGAGCGAAGGTAATTAAAAAAGGCATTGAATACCAGCTTTCTATAAAGAAAATACCAGTAATAAATACTGAAATTGTACTAAATGGTGCCTGGTTTCAAACCCAATACGACATCAGTTTACCGCGATACAAATATACAAGCATTGTCGTTGCCGGAGATTATTACCCTTATGTCGGTGTTTTCAATGCAGGCAATGACAGTAAAGTGCAGGAACAATTTAATACGACCTTGTTTTTAAATACACATTTTTCAAAACAACGGCTAATGTTCTCCACCTCCATACAGGCTGTGTGGTACACTTCCTATCAAATGATTCAATATAGCGGGATTCCGGATTCGTATAAAAATCTAAAAGGGGACGTATTGCCGTTTACCGATACCGAAAAACAAAATCCGGATTTCAAATCATTAATAGAAACTTTTTCATCAGCATATTTTGATCCTGAACGCTCACCGGTTGCCATTGGTGTGAACCTGAAAGTGACCAAGGAAATAGGAAATAATATGAAATTCTCATTTTTTGTGAACAGAATACTGGATTACAACCCGAGTTATGTTTCCCGATTCGGAATAACATCGCAAAAATTTGTAACTCCATTTATGGGTGCCGAAATTCAATTGAAATTATAATCACCTGAATTATGAAAACAGTATTTTCTTTTAAAATTGTGCTTTTGATGCTGATTATAACCATCTTTACAGCTTGTCAGTTGCAGGAAGTTCCTTTTACAAAGGTACTTATTAGTATTTCTTTGCCAGTTGATGCCGTTCAGGGTGGAAAGGATGGTTATGTGGTAATTTTGACCAATATTGCAACCGGCCGAAAGCTTACTGACACGACCGATACAACCGGAGTGCTGAATTTAATCGCGGAAGAAGGTGTTTACAACGTGGAGGTTACCGGACAAAAAGACCTAGTAACAACTGTAAGCGGAGGAACAACCCAACAAACATATATTCAGCATGCCGAAATACGCGGATTACTGGAAAAATCACTTGTAAAAGGTGAACAAGTTGATTTGAATATAACTCTTCAAATTGCCCAAAAAGGAAATGGATTTGTGATACAGGAAGTTTACTACACAGGAAGCACTACGCCGGCTAATGGCCATTATTATCAGGATCAATACATCGAAATTTTCAACAATTCCGATTCAGTACTTTATGCCGATGGACTTTCGGTAGTTGAGTCTAATCATTTGAGTACCAGTTCTGTCATTGAATATACTAATTACCCGAACGATCTGATAGTGGGTGCAATCTATACCATTCCGGGTGATGGAAAAACCTATCCGGTTCTACCCGGAAAAAGCCTTGTTATTGCTTCATTGGGAATCAATCATAAAACAGCCAACGCCAATTCGCCGGTTGATTTGGAGAAAGCCAATTTTGAGTGGTTCGATGCCGGAAATGATGTAGATGTACCCGAAGTACCCAATATGATTCGGAATTTCTGTTATTCAAATACCATCTGGGTATTGCATACCAGAGGTGCTCATGCTTATGCTATTTTCAAAGCACCGGGCAGTTATGCCGATTTTTTATCTCAAAATACGGTTAGTATTCCAACTGCATCCGGGACATCAGTTCCGAGGGTTAAGGTCCCTCATTCATTAATTCAGGATGCTGTGGAGTTGGGGCTTGGTGGAATCATTGGTTCTAAATCATTACCGTCTTCCATCGATGTCAGTTTTAGCTATTGCGATGCATCCTATAGTGGGAAAAGCGTACGCCGGAAAGTCTTGAAATGGGAGAATGGGAGGGCATATTTGCAGGATACAAATAATTCAGCAAAGGATTTTATTCCAAATGCAACACCAAAGCCATGGGAAGTAGAATAATTCATAATTTATAATTAACAATTTATAATTAAAGAGTGAGAGTTAGATTTCAAATATTGTTTTTACTGCTTGCATTACCGCTTTTTGCCGGTAATCGGACTGACTCAGTGCGCTCTGAAGTTGCCCGTTGGGAGTCGCCCTGGAGAGCTTTTAATAAGGCATTTGAATACAATCCCGCAGCTACTTATTCTGTTCCGGTAAAAAATATTACAAGCGTTGGGGCTTCCTACTCTGCTTCGAAAGCTGATGATGGAATGTATCTGATTCAGGAAGGAAATGCTGCTTCGGCTTTGAATTTGCATACCGAAAGTTTTCAGGTCGACAAAAATTACCGTTTTTTTGGAAAGGCTTATTTTTTGACCGATCAAAAAAATAAGGTTGGTTGGCGCGATGCCGAAGATTATGAACTGTTGTCGCCCTATCTGGTGGCCGATTCTATTGGTGGAACATACAAACGGGAGTCTTATTATCTGAGTGGTGGAGCTTCGGTTCGTTCCCGAAATTTGGAATGGGGAATTCGGGCTTCGTACGAGGGTGGAGTATCTTACCGGCAAGTTGATCCACGACCAAGAAATACTGTGTCGGTTATTCGCATTAATCCGGGCGTTAACTACAAGATGGGCAAATGGAATGTGGGTTGGTTTGCCGAATACGAGCGTTACCGTCAGAACGTGGATATTCAGGTGGAAAAGGAAGGGAGAAAAATTTATTTTTACCTGATGCAGGGTTTTGGCATTTATAATCGTCAGTTTTCGGGAATGGGCGATACCTTTAGTCGCATTTATAAAGGAAATCAGTATTCTAGCGGACTTCATTTTAATTACAGCGACGAACAGCAATCGACAAGTGGATTAGTTTCACTGAACAATAATATTATTCAGGTTGTTGAAAACAGTAATCGGATTCCCTATCGGATTACTGATAATAAAATATCGCTTGAACTGACTCACGAACGGGGTTTATTTGGTCGAACGCTGTTTTTGAAAGGTCTGTATAATTTACAGCAAACGATTGGGAATGAGACTCAATATACACCTGTAACCATAAATACTACGTTAGTTGAGTGGCAGTTTGCAACTCAAAGCGACCGCTATCAGCAATTAAATCAAAATATCCATTTTTCAGCTTTGCTGGCTGATAAAAAGCTGAATCAACTTTCGGTTTGGGAGCAAGTGGATATTCATTGGCTCGATTCCCGTCAAAATTATTATTATCCTGATTACCATATGAATATTCAGAATATATCGGGCAGTGGAACAGTTGGAATAAATTATCCGCTAAAAAATTCTACTTTTGTTGGCAGCTTGAAGGCCGGATATAAAAAGAATTTATCTTCATCTCTGTTTCAGGAAGAAAATAATGAGATTACAACTCAGTTAATTATCCCAGATTATGATTTCCGTCGCTTGGATATGGCATTCTATCATTTAAATATGGCATATCGTTTCCCTGTTTTTAAGAGTTTGCTCGCAAATATTTCAGTAGATGGTGGTTTCCATACAGCCGGAACTCAAACCGCATTCTCTACCGATATTTGTTTTGCTTTGAAATTTTAATTTGCATAAAATAATAGAAAAAAATGAACTATTTTAAAAGAATTAGTCTGTTGCTGTTTGTTTTCGCTTCTTTTGCAACTGTAAAAGCCGACGAAGGAATGTGGACCATTTCGAATTTGAACAGCGCTTTAGTGCAAAAAATGAAAAGTAGTGGTTTGCAGCTATCGGCCAGTCAGATTTACAGTGAAAGCAAAACCAGCACGAAAGATGCTGTTATGATGTTCGACAATGGTTGCTCGGGTGAGCTCGTTTCGGCCAATGGTTTACTGTTTACCAACCACCATTGCGGCAGAGACAAAATACAAAAAGTTAGTACCGACGAACATAATTATATCCGCGACGGATTCTGGGCGAGTTCACGTGCCGAAGAAATTCCAATTAAAGGGCTGAATGTCAAATTTTTGGTAAAAACGATTGATGTAACTCAACAGGCAATTGAATTGTTGAAAACCAAAATGATACGAAAGGCTTCCTTTGAAATTGAAAAACAATACAACGATTCTGCGTTGGGTTATGTGGCCAGCATGGACGGATATAGCACCGGTCAGTATTTTGTATCGGTGTATCAGGTTTTTAACGATGTTCGATTGGTGGGGGTTCCACCCGAAAGCATTGGGAATTTTGGCGGCGAAACCGACAATTTTGAATGGCCACGCCAATCGGCCGATTTTTCCGTTTTCCGGGTGTATGCCAATGTCAATAATTTGCCTACTACTGGTTTCAATGCAGACAATAAGCCTTTTGAGCCTAAAACATATTTGCCGATTTCATTGTCAGGCATTAAAGAAAATGATTTTGCCATGACTATCGGATTTCCGTGGATGTCACAACGATACATCAGTTCGTATGATTTGAAAGAGGAACTTGAATCGAAAGACAAAGCTACTGCAATAACCAAAGGAAAATATATTGAAGTGCTGAAAAGGGAAATGGATATGGACGAAGCAGTTCGGTTAAAATACTCCAGTAAAAACTTTTCGGCCGGAAATAGCAGCAAATTGGCACTTGGCACCATTAAACTGGTGAATTTGAGTACAGCCATGGAAGATAAAGTGAAAGCTGAAAACGAATTTCAGACCTGGGTAAAAGCCGATACAGCCCGTACCCTCAACTATGGAAAATGCCTCGCTGTATTGAAAAAAAGTCATGAACAACAACGCCATCCGAAATATGCACATGCAGTTATATCCGGAGCGTTGTTCGAAGATGGTAGTCTTTTAGGCATTCGTGCCCGCAATATTGTGGATTTGTTGGAGAAAAAAGACGAGGCTAAACTGCCAAAAGCCATTGACACTTACAAGAAATGGTATGCATCGTTTTCAAAAAGTTATAATGCGGCTACTGATAAAATGGTTACACGGGCGATGATAAAACTAGTTAAGAATGAGATAAAACCTGAGTTTTTGCCTACTTTTTATTCCATTATTGAAAAGGAATATCAGGGAAATGTCGACAATTATGTGAATGATATTTACAGTAAATCCTTTTTGACTTCAGCCGCCGGAATTGAAGAATATTTAAAAAAGCCTGATTTGTCAATTAAGAATGATCCTTTATTCATTTTTGGTATTTCGGTATATGAAAAACTGATTGATTTGAAGAAAATCACATCCGATCCGGGGGTAGAAATACGAACTGCAAAAAAGTTATATGAAAAAGGAGTTCGTGAAAAGGAAGCCGGTTTGTTGAGATACCCTGAAGCTAATTTCACTATGCGTCTGACCTATGGAAAAGTAAGCGGAGCAAATCCACGCGATGGCTTAGCTTACAAAAGTCAGTCTACGCTCAAGGGAGTGATTGAAAAAGAAGACACTACAAACTATGAATTTTTGGTTTCGCCCAGACTCAAAGACTTATATTATAAAAAAGACTTCGGCCGATACGGCGAAAAAGGTCAAATGTACACTTGTTTCCTTACAAATACCGATATTACCGGTGGAAATTCAGGTAGCCCGGTGATGAATGGCAAAGGAGAATTGATTGGAATTGCATTTGATGGCAACTGGGAATCGCTGGCCAGCAGCATCATTTACGAGCCTGAAAAAAATAGAGCTGTCAATGTTGATATCCGCTATGTTCTTTTCGTTATCGACAAATTTGCGGGCTCAAATTACATATTAAAAGATTTGAAAATTAAATAATTACAGAAATTACTAACATTTAAAAATTAAGAAAAATGAAAAAACAATTAACAGCGCTGCTCATTCTATTTGCAGCAACAAATTTCCTATCGCTTACTAAAGCAGCCACTCCGGCTGACAATGACAAAGTGTATACCGTTGAGGAAATTATTGAAAAAGCACCTACCCTTGTGGGTCAAACTGTAACGGTAAAAGGTCTGGTATCGCACATTTGTGACAAAACCGGTCGGAAACTATTCTTTGCTACTGCCGATGGTACTAAATCATTCCGTTTTAATGCCGGTGATAAAATTGATGTGTTTAACGAAAATGCGATCGACAGCACTGTAATTGCAACAGCTGAAATAGTTGAACAAAAAGTAACCATGGAAAGTCTGGACAAACAAGAAGTAGCAGCAATTACAGCAGCTGAAAAAGCAGCAAAAGCAGCAAAAGTAAAGAAACCTGTTGCTGCCGATCATTGTACTTCAGAAGCAAAAGCAAATGGTGAAAGCACTACGGCAACTCCTTTACAAAACATTCAGGCATTGAAAGCTAAATTGAATAAGCAAATTGCTGAAGGTAAGAATAATTACCTTTCGTTCTACAATGGTGCAAAATGTAATGTATATAAAATCGTTAAGAAATAATATCATTAACAATAACATATCTTAACGGCGAAATAAGATAAATACATAATTTATCATTGTTTGGCGGTAAAAATTATTAGATTCTTCGCTTCGCTCTGAATGACAGATTATTACACAGTTATTTTGAAGGAGGTTGGTTGGCGGCTTCGCCGCCAACCAACCTCCTCATGAAAACATAAAATAATCTGTCATTTCGAACGAAGTGAGAAATTTCTCCCAAAAACAAAATATATAAAGTTTAGTAGACAACATTGATAATTCAGGTCTGTTTCGACCTTGTAGAATTTTAATAAAAAAACATCAATCGATGAATCTGATTCTTTCATTTCCATCGGGTAATTAATTCATAATTAAAAAGATAAGAACATGAGATTAATCAAATTCATAATCATTTTTTGCTTTGGAATTTCTTTCTCAGGCATAGCACAAGAGTATAATCTGAGTGATAAACTTTCGGTTGATAAAAACATTAGAGTCGGTAAACTTCCAAACGGATTAACTTATTATCTACGAAAGAACAATTTGCCGAAAGACCGTGTTGAAATGCGTTTAGCAATCAATGCCGGATCAATTCTGGAAGATGAAGATCAGCGTGGGTTGGCACATTTCACTGAGCATATGTGTTTTAACGGAACAAAGCATTTTGATAAAAATGAATTGATTAGTTATCTACAATCGGTAGGTATCAAATTTGGGAAAGATTTGAATGCCTATACGAGTTTTAATGAAACTGTTTATCGTCTTTTGGTACCCACCGATAAAGACGAAGTGGTTGATAAAGCCTTATTAGTACTCGAAGACTGGGCGCATAATGTATCTTTCGACCCTAAAGAAATTGAGAGTGAACGAGGTGTTATAACCGAAGAATGGCGAATTGGTCGGGGAGCTAACCAACGCTTGCAGGACAAATATTATCCGGTAATATTTCATAACTCGCAATATGCACAACGTTTACCAATAGGCAAAAAGGAAATAATTGAAAGTTTCAAACCTGAAACTATTCGACGCTATTATGCTGACTGGTATCGGCCAGATTTAATGGCTGTAATTGTAGTTGGTGATATTGATGTTGACAAATACGAACAAAAGATTAAGGATCACTTTAACACGATTCCTACCCGAACCACTGAGCGCCCTCGTCCAACATTTGATGTGCCGGATCATGCTTCCACATTCTACTCTATCAGCACCGATAAAGAAGCAACACAAACTCAAATCATGTTTTATTCAAAAACCGGTCATACCGACGAATCTACTCTTGCTGATTATCGGGGATTTATAGTTGAACAGCTCTATCATTTAATTTTAAACGAACGTTTTGGAGAACTTGGTCGTTCGGCTAATCCACCCTATATTTCTGCAAAAGCAGGTTATCAGGCTATCGCCAGAAACAAAGATGCATTTAGTGTAACTGCCCGGGTGAGTTCGGATGGTGTGGAAAAAGGCTTGAAAGCCATGTTAGAAGAAGTTGAACGGGTTAAACGATTTGGATTTACGGAATCGGAACTGGAACGTGCGAAGAAGGGGATTTTGAACAAATACGACCACGTGTATAACGAACGGGGAAAATCTGAATCCGATGGATATGCTTCTGAACTTGTACGAAATTTCCTGAATAAGGAACCTATTCCGGGTGTTCCTTTCGAATATGAATTTACTAAAAACCAACTGCCATCGATTACGCTAAAAGATGTAAACAGTTTTGATAATGCTTTTCTGACCGATTCAAACCGTGTTATTGTGGTTACAGGTCCCGAAAAAGAGGGAATTAAAATGCCAACCGAAGACAACTTGCGTACTATTGTGAATCAGATTCCTAAAACAGAATTGATAGCAAAAGAAGATAAAACTATTGCCTTTGAATGGCCAGGTCAAAAACCGCTTGCGGGAAGTATCGCGAAGGAAGAAAAAAATGAATCAATAAATCTGACTACCCTTACATTATCCAATGGTGCAAAAGTGCTGCTAAAACCTACTGATTTCAAAAACAACGAAATTCAGTTTATAGCCTACAGTAAAGGTGGTCATAGTTTATGCGCCGATGCTGATTTCTTTTCAGCCATATATTCTTCGGCACTGGTAAGCGAAAGTGGTATAGCAAATTTGTCGAAAAGCGATAAAGTGAAAGCATTTATTGGAAGAGAAGTAGGGGTATCACCATTTCTGAATGCTACAAGCGAGGGACTTAGCGGAAAAACAAATCTCAAAGATTTAGAGACTTTTCTTCAACTGACGAATTTGTATTTTACTCAAGCCCGGATTGACAGTACAGTCTTTAAAACCTTTATCAAGAAGACGAAATCAGGATTGTCAACCTTGAGACTGAATCCTCAGAAATACTTCGAAGATCAGGTTTCACGGACCTTATCGTGTAATAATCCACGAGGTGGTGGTTTCCCCGAAACGGCTGATTTAGATAAAGTAAATATCCAAAAATCGCTCGATATTTTCCATCAACGTTTTGCTAATGCAGCTGATTTTGTTTTTGTGATAGTAGGTTCATTCGAAGTAGAAAAAATCAAAGTACTTTTGCAAACTTATATTGCCAGTTTGCCTGCAACTTCCCAACGCGAAAAACCAAAAGATCTGGGCATTCGTCCTCCAAAAGGGAAAGTAGAGAAAGTTTTCTATAAAGGAACAGATTCAAAAAGCAATGTGAACCTGACTTTTAGCAATGCCATTAAGTTTAGCTCCAAAGATGAATTTCTGCTTAAATCCCTGAATGATGTACTGACGATTAAGTTTACGGAGAATCTGAGAGAGAAAAAAAGCGGCGTTTATGGAGTTCGGTCGAGTGGCCGGTTTGTGCATAATCCCTACGAGAATTATGTAGAACAAATCACTTTTCAATGTGCTCCCGAAAATGTGGAAACCCTTATTGCTGCTGCATTGGAAGAAATAGAAAAAGTCAAAGTGGGCGGTGTGGAAGATACAAATTTAACTAAAGTGAAACTTGCACAGAAAAATGAACTGGAAATAAATCTGAAAAACAATTCGTATTGGGTAAATAAACTGACAATCAATACAGCAAATGGGATTAAAACCACTGATGGGAAAGATGAAATCAAGCAAATTGAGCAATTGTCATCGAAAGATTTACAACAATTTGCAAAGAAAATTTTTGGAACAAATTATGCCCGTTTAGTGTTATATCCAGAGAGTAAAAAGTAAAAAAATCAACAAAGACAAGGTTTAGTATGAAGTTTAATGCAATTTTAATACTACTGGTTCTATTTGCCAGTGGAGTTTTTGGACAAGAAAATGAAGAAAAAGAGTCTAAAGAAAAGAGAAAGCCACCTGTTTTTCATGAGGTTTCCAATAAAGATGTGGTTACCAGTGTTTTTTCGGATGCAGTTAAAGTAGATAAGGTGAATGATTATTGGTATTGTATCTTAAATAATGAAGGCAAACCCTTAGGGTTTGCGATGTCCAGCGTTCCGTTTTGTAAAAATGTGAAAGGATACAATGACTTAACCCCTGTAATGATTATTACCGATAAAAACTGGGTAATTCAAAAAGTAGCCTTGTTATCAAATTGGGAAACATTGAGTTATATTCGAAAATTAACCAAAAAAGGTTTTTTTGATCTTTGGGTTGGTAAAACATTAAAAGAAGCAAAATCGGTAAAACCGGATGGTTTTACCGGTGCAACCCTGACTGTAGTAGCTGTAACGAAGAATGTAGATTTCATGCTGAGTAAAGGGGTAAGCAAATTACCAAAAAATAAATAATTCAACAGCGTTTTGAAATTATTACTATATTTGTACTAGCTTAAATTTTGAAATAAATATCAAATCATAAAAAATTAATCAATTATTCATTTAAAATTATCAGGTTATGAGAAAATTTACTTTTTTATTTGTTGCCATTGTAATGGCAATATCGTTTGCAACTGCTGCAACAGGTTGGTATAACGATTATGTAAAAGTTAATGTAAACGGAGCAGGAACAGCAGCTCCTACAGGTTGGTATTGGATTGGTGGCGATCCATCTTATGCAACAGCGTTACAAGGAACAAATTTAGGAACAGTTTCTACATTAAGCATTGACGGTTGTGACATGAAGTACTGGAGCGATACACAGGACAGAACCGGAGGATTTTTATATTATAAAATCATGTCCTCTGATGGATTGACACAAATTGTTGCCCCGGTTCAGACCGCTTGGGTTCAAAACGCATTGGGAGGGAATGATTTTCAGGGAACACTTGCTTCCAGTATTAATTTATTAAGTGGCCTTGTATATGGAACAACGTATCAACTCCAGGTTTGGGCACAAAGTATGGGTTCAGGTCAAGGTGACAGCTGGTTATCAAATAGTAGTGCAAATTATGTGGCTACATTCACCTATAATCCTGTTACTGTTTCGGGTGTAAATGGAATTGCTGATGGTACAGGTTACACAACATTGAAAGCTGCTTTTGATGCTATTAACTTACAAGCCGACCAAACAGGAAAAGATATTCAAATTAAAGTTGGTGCAAATACTACTGAAACTGCTTCGGCCGTTCTTAACCAACCGGCAACTGCCACTTGGAATTCATTAACTATTTATCCTACAGCTTCTAATGTAACTATTGGTGGTAATTTCATTGGTACTCTTCTTGATTTGAATGGTGCTGATAAAGTAAATATTACAGGAAAACTTAACAAGACGGGTGCCGGAAAAAACCTGACTATCTCTCAATCAGAAACGACAGACAACACTTCACGTACAATCCGATTTATAAACGATGCTGTAAGTGATACAATTCAATACTGTACTATAACAGGTAAATGTCCATCAACTGGTGCAGGAGTGATTTTTCTTTCAACGGCATCAACAGTTGGAAATAATAACAACACAATCAAATATTGTGATATAAACGCTGCAGGTGCAGCTGTAGGTGTTGGTTCGGTTGGCACAGCTGTAATATTCAATAATGGGAATAGCTTATTGAATAATAACATCTTTGACTTCTACTTAGGTAGTGCATCTACAAGTATAACCTATGGTATAAATATTGGTGCAAATAATACAGATTGGACAATTTCAGGTAATAGCATTTATCAAACTGCTGCAAGAGCGTATTCGGCAACAGCTACAATTTTATATGGAATTTACATTGTTTCGGGAAATAATAATTTAATCGAAAATAATTTTATTGGTGGTTCCGCACCAAATGCAGGTGGTACTCCATGGACTACAACCGGTGGACAAATCAGGCCTTATGCAATGTACACCCAGGTTGGGACAGTTACTCCCACAAGCATACAAGGCAATACAATTACAAACTTTGATATTACTTCAGATTACGCTGGTAATGCTAATTGTTTTATTGGACATTGGCATCAAGTTGGAGCTGTAAATGTAGGTACTGTAACCGGAAATACAATTGGTTCAACCACAGCAACTGGTGCAATTAAAGTGAAATTTACAGGAGCTGCAGCAGGCACAACTGTTTTAGGAATGAATATTTCTACTGCAGCAGGTGTCTCAATAGTTTTTTCCAACAATAAAATTGGTGGTATCATTGCCGACTATAATAATACTGTAAACAGAGGTCATCTGTACGCTGTGAACACTCTTGGAGCGGGCGCACTTACTTTTACAAATAATGTAATAGGCAGTACTACAATTGCCAATAGCATAGAGCACAAAGGTTCTACTTATGCTGCTGGAGCATTTAATTTACGGGGCTTATCCTTTGGAAATGCAGGTGCAGCAACTATAACAGGGAACACGATTGCAAATTTAACTTGTTCATCAACTGGAACAAGTACAACCAATGGGATTTACGAAAATGGAGCTGGTGTAAATACCATAAGTTCAAATACTATTAGAGACATAAAAACATCTGGTAGTACTGTGATTGCAACCCAAGGTATTACTGCTTCACTTATTGGAATTCTAATTAACTCAAACAGTGCAGGAAATGTAATTGCTGGAAATAGCATTTATAATTTGGAGAATTCAAATACAAGTCTTGCTGTTGATGCTTATGGTATTAACTTCCATAGTTTAAATGCAGGAGCTTCAACTATTGAAAACAACAAAATTTATAATATCACAACGCTATCTTCAGCAACTGCATCTGTTGTTTCTGGTATTAATATTACAAGAGGATTGACTACAACAAGGAATAATATGATAAGTTTGGGTAGTGGAATCACAAATGCGATAAGCATTAGTGGTATTAGAAAAGATGGAACTGCCATAACGCAAAATGATAATTTCTATCATAATACTGTATTGATAACTGGTAGCGGAGTTGGAGTAGCAGGTACAACATCTACAAGTGCTTTTGTCAGGGTATTATTTAGCTCAACTGATGAAGTTAAGAACAATATTTTTATAAACGAACGTTCAAATGCTATAGGGAACACCCAAAAGCATTATGCATTTAACCTTGTTGACAATACTACATTGACTTCAAATTATAATGTGGTTAATGTTCCTGGAACGGGCGGTTTAATAGGGGTTGTGGGTGCAACTGATTACTCAAATCTTACTAATTGGACAAGTGGTACTACACAGGATGCAGCATCTAAATCAACTACAGTTTATTTCACAAATCAACTTACAGGAGATCTTACTTTAACAGGCAGTTCAGTTCAGGATGCAAACCTTGCAGTTCCTCGTTTGGCAACGGTTTTGACCGATTTTTTGGGTACTAGTCGTAGTGCAACTACTTATGCCGGTGCTTTTCAGTCAACTCCATTTGTATTTACAGCAGTTAATCCAGTATCAACGGCTGCAAAAATTATGGCTACTATTAATGGCGTAACTGTAAATTGTGACAAACTCTCTGATATTGAGATTTATACCCTTAATGGAATTCTGTTGGACAAAGTAAAAAACAGCTTGTCACTCAACCGAAATCTGAATGCCGGTATTTACCTGATAAAAGTAAACAATGAAGTAAGCAAGTTTATCAAATAATTGCTTTAACTTATTTCTTTCAAATTCCCATCCCGACTTTAAAAAGTGGGGATGGGAATTTAATCTATTTTCCAACCTACATCATTCTGTGTAATATGAAACCAAAACATATTCTTCGTTATAAACAATATACAAAGTTTCTTAGCATTGTATTATTCGCTTTTGCAAGTCTAAACATTAGTGCTGCCACACTTTTTGAGAATTTTGATAGTCCATCAATAGCTTCACCAACTAATTCTGCAAAAGACATTACTTATCCATCAGGCATTTGGAATACTGCCGGGATTACTAAGCCAACAAACGCTACTGAAAATGATAGAATAAATGGCATTTATTCCATGAGAATGAGGGGTTTGGCGAATCAGAATTTCATGTTTATGAAATTTGATAAAGCAGGTGCCGGTGTACTTTCATTTAATTATGGTTCGTATTCTAATCATAGTGGAGGTGAATTCACAATTCAGAAATCAACTGATGGTGGTGTTAATTGGGTTAATGCGGGTACCCCGATAACAGTTCCAAAATGGAGTGGAACTTTCCTCACTTATTCGTTAGCCGTGAATTACGATGGGAATATACGATTTAAAATTGTTATGACATTACGCACTCCAAATAATGCTAACGAACAGGTTAATATTGATGATTTTCAGATTAGCGATTTCGGAACTGAACAAACCGCAATACCAGTAAGTTCTTCTATAACTGGAATTTACGAAACAGCACAATCTGTATCAATTACTTCTGCAACTGCCGGTGCAACGATTTATTACAGTACCGATGGCAGTGCACCTACAACTGCTTCGTCAGTATATTCTTCGCCCTTAAACATTACTTCCACAACCAAAATCAGAGCTATCGCTATTGCTGCAGGGAAAGTTGATAGTCGTGAAGAAGTGGTGTTGATTAGTTTCCCTGAGCTAGTGGATAATTTAGCAGCCTTATATAGCAAAATGGCAACAACAGGTACAAACCTTACGTATTATAAATATTCAGGTGAAGCTATCGTAACAGTTTCTTATCTTGCTACTTATAAAACATTATTTTTACAGGATAATACTGCCGGAATACTAATATCAGATACTTATAGATATACTACATTGACGAATAATGCTGGTGATAAAATTAGTAATATTATAGCTCAGGTTAACCGTATAAACGACACGCCTCAGCTTTATCCATATAACGATTTTACAGTTGTTTCGACCGGAAATACAATTACAGCTCCTGTTGTAAGCCTGGTAGATGTTCCGAACAGACTCAACCAGTTGGTTCAAATTAATAATTTGACTTTTGATGAAGCCAATGGAACAAAAACATTTGGACCAAATTCACCATATGTAATCCATGATGCTTCGATGGCAACTACCACTACTACTTTCCGTACCCCCAGTGGAATGCCTAATCCCGATTATATCAATACAATTATTCCTGCTCAACGAAATATAATTTGTTTGATTGCAAAAAACAGTTCGGTTGTAACTACTCCTTACTTGTTTACCCGTAATGCAGCCGATTTAGATGTTGCATTTAAAGACCCAACCGGTCTTTCTACTCCTTCAATTCTAAATCTTTCCGTTTCCGATGGAAAAGTAAGGTTTGAAACTGCTTCAGTTGAAAAAGTGAAAGTATATTCTGTTACAGGACAGTGTGTGAAATCAATGGATTCAGTTGCAGGACAGAATTCAATTACACTCACTGGTGGAATTTATTTTATTAAGATTGGAGCTTCTGTTTCTAAAGTTTTTGTAAAGTAGCTTTTTCAAAAAAAGATTTGTGAACTTAAAACATTCTCTTCAGTATTCATTTCTTGTTTTGTTGCTATTGTTTGCCGCAGTAGTGACAAGTCAGGCCGCATCGTCAAAACGCGAAAAATACAGCATACGTTTAACGGTGTTGGACAGTCTTTCAGGTCAAGTATTGATCGGTGCGCCCTGCCAGATAAAAGAATTGGGTGTTTTTGCAGTGACGGATGTTTCGGGAATAGCAATTTTCAAAAATATTCCTTCCGGCGAAGCCAAAATAGAGATCAGTTACCTGGGATATGAATCGGGCGGAAAAACAATAAATGTTACTGCTGATTTATCGTTGAAAATTAAACTGATAGAAACATCGCTCAAACTGAAAGAAGTAAATGTTGTGGCCAAAAACAGTGCAGCTGGCTCATCGACCTCATCCAAAATTGGTCGTCAGGCCATTGACCACTTGCAAGCCACTAATCTGGGGGATTTAATGCAACTTCTTCCGGGTGCAACGATGCAAACACCCGATTTAACTGTCGCAAGTACTTTACAAATAAGAACTGCCTCAAATGCCGGTTTAGATAAAAACAATTCGTTTGGAGCTTCGATAATTGTAGATGGTGTACCTGTTTCGAATAATGCTAATATTGATTCAAAACTGGGAGGGAATAATAATACAGCCGGTCAGGGAGTTGATTTACGCCAAATTTCGGCCGATAATATTGAATCTGTTGAAGTGATCCGTGGTATTCCTTCGGCTGAATATGGCGATTTAACTTCGGGTGCAGTGGTTGTTAAATCAAAATCAGGTCGCACACCATTCGAAATTCGCACTAAAGTAAACCCAACAACGATTAATACTTCTGTTGGTAAAGGTTTTGCGCTTGGAGATAAGGCTGGTTTCTTAAATACTAATTTTGATTATGTTCAGGCCTGGGGCGATCCACGTAAAAAAACAGAATCATTCGACCGCTATTCATTCTCATTGAATTACGGCAATACTTTTTTTAAAAAATGGCGTACGAATACAAAATTCAGTTTTAGCGGTTTAGTTGACTGGACAGGTCCCGATCAAGATCAAGTAACTGATGGAACAATTGACACACAAAAGAATAACAGTTTTAAATTCAGTCACGAAGGAAAATTAGCGTTGAATCTGCCCCTTATGCGTACATTGTCATATGTTATTGGATTTTCGACTACTAACAGTGAAACTCATACAACAGCCAAAGTTTTAAATCCGAAAGGTTTTCTTCCAATACTTACGGCTATGCAATCCGGCTATAACGATGTGCCGTTCGATACAGTATCGTATTTTACAGGTGGCGGTGTAAAAAGTAATCCTCAAGATTTGTTTGTAAAAGTATCCAATAGTTTCGGTTTTAAATTGTTCAATGAATGGACTCACCAGATTGGGATGGGAGCAGAGTACCGTTATGAACAGAACAAAGCTCAAGGATATTATAATGACGATCCAATTAAACCACTTAAACCCAACAGCGATGGCCGCCCACGTCCTTATTACGATATTCCACCGGTTAATCAGATTTCGGCATATATTGAAGATAAAATGACATGGAAAACTTTTGGGATGAAAACCAATCTGACTGCCGGACTTAGATATAATATACTTCAACCAGGAAAAGACGAACAAGTCTCGGCAATATCTCCTCGTATCAATGCATCCATTTCTGTTTCAAAAAATATTGAAATACGTGCCGGTTTTGGTCAGAACGCAAAAACACCGGGTCTGACTCATTTGTATCCTGATAATAAATATATAGATCGGCTGGCTGCCAGTACAGTAGCTGCTTCCAATCCAGCCGAAAGAATGGTTTTATATAATACTATGGTGTACGATGTGCAAAGAAGCACGGGATTGAAAAATGCGGTGAACACTAAATATGAACTTGGTATTGATATAAAATTACCTGAAGATAGAAGTATTTCTATAATAGCCTATCAGGATATTACAGCAAACGGTTTTGGTAACCGCTCGGAATATTTTACTTATTTGGCAGAATATTATCAAATTGGTAAAGGCTTAACTTACAATCCCGGAGCTAAACCCACGCGCGATTTTTCAGCTCCACCTGCACGGGTCGACACCGTTTATGCTTCCAAGGGGATGTTTGGCAATACGGAATGGTCAAAAAATCAAGGGATTGAGTTGGATGCCAATTTAGGAAGAATTGAGTCGTGGAATACCAGCATCTTTTTTAGTGGAGCTTATGTAGAATCCTATTCAAAATCTGCCGGAATTGAATATCAAAACCCAAAAAAATATGGTGGAAACTACATTGATGTTGATACACCTCCATTTAAATATGTGTATCAAGCCGGAAAAGTTATTGATATTACAACGAGTATAAACACCACATTTAGGGCGGTTACCAATATCCCAAGTCTAGGAATGGTGCTTTCCAATTCGGTTTATGTAACCTGGTATACATCAAGTGCAGTAACCCGTTATATTAAAGTTCCATTTGCCTATATTACAGCAAATTTATCAGGTGGTGTGGATACTTACCCAATTACCGATGCTATGCTTGCAGATCCAAATTATAGAATTAAAGGCTATCTTCTTTCCGATGGAAATATAAATAATGCAGATGATTTGCCTACCAGAAGTGTAGCCCCAATCTGGAATATCTCCACCAGATTGACGAAAGAAATATCCAAAATAGCAGGTTTTTCATTTTTTGTGAATAACACTTTGTTTTACGAACCCTGGTTGCCAAGTTCCAATTCAAATACCCTTATACAGAGAAATCTGGGAAAATTTAGTTTTGGCATGGAGTTGTTTTTGAAATTATAGATTGAAAAATAAGTAATTCTATGAAATTATTCAAATTATTAAAATACTTTATCATTCTATATGTCTCATTGGCAATGTTCATTTCATGTCAACAGGAGAATCTTCATTCCAAAGTTTCGAAATGTGTCGTGTCTGTGATAATGCCTTCGGGAATTAAAAAAGAAATAAAATTTGCTCATCGAATTGTTACCTTACGAAGTGATAGGATGACCTACACTGGTGAAACAAATGATGAAGGTGTTGCTGAATTTACAGACATTATCCCTGATATTTATAATGTTTATGCTTCATGGGAACTTAGCGGTGATGAATATGTGGCAATTGCCGACACATTAGTGGAAAGTAAACCAGCCCTGATTGGAGGTGTTAAGTCCAAAATGTCTGTCTTTACCGAACAATCTATTGAATTACCAACTAACCTGTCACTCAAACAAAGTCTACTTATTAGCAAAGTATATGCTTCAGGCACTCGCGATATAAATAATGCCCGGTATGATGCGGATGTTTATGTAGAAATATTCAATAATTCTGACGAAATTCAGTACATGGATAGTATCTATTTAATGTTGGTTGAAGGTGATAGTCCAATGGCTTTTCCTGCTTCGCTTAACCCAACAGCATTACATGCACGGCAAGTATATCGTTTCCCGGGGACAGGGAAAGATTATAAAGTTATGCCCGGTAAAAGTATTGTCATTGCTAATAGTGCCCGCAATCATACATTTGTTGCGCCAACTTCGGTGGATTTACAAAATGCAGACTTTGAGTTTAAAGGCACTAAATATCCTAATAATGATAATATTCCCGGAATGATTCAGGTATATTCAGCCTATATTGCCATTCGCGAAATTAATTTACAACGGGGTGGTATAAATTCATTGTGTTTGATTTCAACAAAGGATAATGTGTCGAATTATCCCATTGATTATCCTCCCGGAAAAACTTCTGGAAATATGTTTATGCGGTTGCCATCGAGCGTGGTTTTTGATGGAGTGGAAATACTTTCGTACCGAACTACCGGGATTGACCCGAACTCAAAAAGACTTCAAAATTTCATCGATGCGGGTTATATGAACATTTCTTCAATTAGTGGTTTAAACCATGAAAGTATAGAACGGAAAGTGGATACCAGAAAATCGACGGCAGATCGTGTGTATTTGATTGACACCAATAATAGCCAGAATGACATGATAAATCTGACCGATCCTACTCCTAGAAAATATGATAAAGCTCTGCTGAACCAATAAAGAAATAAGTAAAATATACAACTATTAGTGCTATACAAATTATAGATTTATGCGCAATTTTATAGTTTTCGTCAGCATTTTTTTATGCTCAATTTCAGTTATTTATGCTCAGGGTGTTTTTTATCCCGAGCAACATGAACTTGTCTTGCTTAAAAATCAATGGTTAAATTCAAATAACGCTTCGGGTTTAAGTATTAATGATATTCCCGTTCATGGTAATACAGAATTGGGGTATCAGGATTACGGAGGAGATTATCATCGTGCGCAGGAAGGAAACCGATTGAACGGACTTCGCTTTATCTCCGAACGATATGATAAAATGAGTAAAAACTGGTTGGTGTGGGGAAGTTTTGAATTTCAAATGAAAACCGAAACAGATCGTTGCTGGTCTAACGTATTCAATACCTACAATTCTTCACCTTACAATTTTGGCGATAGTATCAAAGGCAATTATGATACTCAGAGTTTTGATCTTCATGCCAAATTCAGCCGCAAAATTGGTAACCGTTGGGCAATTGGAGCTGGTATTGATTATTATGCAGGTGATATGTCGAGGTTGCGTGATGCCAGAACACGCTCATTTGTTGTAAACTACGCTGTAATTCCATCAGTTTCTTACCGTTTTTCTACACATCATACTTTGGGATTAACAATGGGTATTCGGTTCGAAAAAGAAAAAATGCCGGGTATTTCAAACGTTCAATCCGATCCAATAATTAACTACTACAACTTTTTGGGGAACGAAAATACTTCAGCAGTAATTGATGGGTATAATGGTTTTGATCGTCAGTTTATTAACATGATCTATTCGGTTGGTTTACAACATAATTACGGTACTGAACAGATTAATTTGTTCAACAGTATTGAATATGTGAGCAGAAACCAACAAATTTTTGGGAGCGAACACGAAAGTCCCGGATCGTATGCCGAAAAGAAATACGCTATAAAATCTGTAGCAACTATTAAATCCGACAACAGATTATTAAACATTTCTTTAAAAGGTGTTTACAATTACGGAGCTGCTGATGAATTTTTACAGGAATCAATTGAAGTACGTGATACTAGCAATGGTAGCGTTTCAAGACGTTGGGAGACACTTTATATTTACAAAGATCGTTATACAACTGATTCGTACAATGCCGATATAAGTATTAGTCTTCGGGATTTGCTCAACAAGGGAACTGATTATTCATGGCTAGCAGCTGTAGATGCACAGCTTACCGGATTTAGCAATAAATATTATTTGCCCTATTCGGTCTTTGAAAGTCAGAGATTGCATCTGGGAGCAAGTTATGGTATTCGGGTTTTAAATAAAAACGGACACCGTGTTAATGTGAATGCTAAAACTGGATTCGGATTCGGATTATATAACAACCTCCAATTAAATCCTATTGCAAGTACAATTCCAAATAACGGATCATCCATGTTTGAAAAAGCCACCCATAAAATTGCAACAGAGATATTAATACCTGATTTGGATTATTATAGACAAAATGTGTATGATTATCGAATTGATGTACGGTATAGCTTTCCATTGAAAATGAAGAATAGCAAGTTAAGTGGTTTTGCTAAAGCATTTTATGCTAATCAGTTAAGTGTCGGTCGTGGTTCTTGGATGCTTCTGGGTATTTCTATCGGTATTATTAGTTTTTAAAAAACATTGAATAATGAAAATCAAACTTATTTTTCTAAGCCTATTTTTTATTTTTTGTTCATTTTCATATGGACAACGTACGCACGGTCGTGTAATAACTTCAACATCTGGTTCCGACAATACGGCTTCGTCCGATTCTGCTTCGACAGCAACTAAATTGAAAGATTTTTCCAAAATTACGGCTGGAGCGAAAGTTACAAACGGACTTTTCAATATCTACAAAACCAAATTGGCAAGCTATTATCTGGAAGTGCCTGACTCTGTGCTTGGTCGTGATATGCTCATTGCAGCACGGGTGGTCAGCGTTAGCGATAATTCCAAAATTTCAGCCGGACAAATGCGTGCTAATCCGGTGCTGATTTACTTCAGCCGTCGTGATAAATACCTGTTTATTAATCAGCCAACGGGAATTTCGTATGCCGACCCCAAAGACCCGATTTCGGCATCCTTAGCCCGGAATAATGTTACTCCGGTTGCTATTTCGTTCGACATAATATCTCGAAATGAAAAAAATGACGCCTCACTGATTGATGTCACCAAATTTTTCTCTTCTGAAGTTGATTTGGTTTTTCCCGCCGGAGTGGGTGGCAGTGGGCATTTAGATTCCAAAGCCAGTCAGATTCTGGAAATGAAATCTTTTCCTCAAAATGTGGAAGTAAAATCGTACTACAATTTCGTTGGAGGGAAAGAACCATTTTGTATTACTGTAAACTACTCCTTTGTTTTGCTTCCAAAAGTTCCTATGAAAGTTCGTTTTTCCGACGAGCGAATTGGCTACAGTGCTGAGAATAAGCGAAAATACGTTTCGGAAAAACCTGAACTATCGCTCAAGATAATTGATCGTTGGCGCATTGAACCACGCGATGAGGATGTAGCAAAATATAAACGCGGTGAATTGGTTGTACCCAAAAAACAGCTGATTTATTATGTAGATACCGTGATGCCATCAGTTTGGCGGACCTATGTCCGGCAGGGAATTGAAGACTGGAATCTGGCATTCAAAGAAATTGGTTTTAAGAACGTTATTGTAGCGAAAGACTATCCACGCGATCCAAATTTCGACTCGGAAGATATCCGCAATTCCTGTTTCCGCTATATTACTTCGACTGAAGCCAATGCTTCCGGTCCGCAATGGATTGACCCACGAAGCGGTGAAATTATTCAGGCTGATATACTTTGGTGGCACAATGTGATTGATTTGTTACAAACCTGGAAATTTGTTCAAACTTCAGCTGTTGATCCCGACGCACGAAAAAAGGTGCTGGACGAAAAATTCATGGGTGAAACGATTCGTTATGCGGTGGCTCACGAAACCGGTCATACACTTGGACTTCAGCACAATATGCGGGGCTCGTATGCATATCCGGTTGATTCGCTTCGTTCACCGGCATTTACTAAAAAGTACGGAACAACTGCCAGTATCATGGATTATGCCCGCAGTAATTACGTGGCGCAACCCGGCGATAAAGAAAAAGGCGTACGTCTTTCGCCGCCGATTCTTGGTCCTTACGATTATTTTGCTATCAAATGGGGATATGTCCCCATTTACAGTGCAAAAACACCTGAAGATGAGAAAACAACCCTCAATAAATGGTTCGTAGATAAAGGGAATAATCCGATGTATCTTTTTGCTCCGGCCATTATTTCGCAGGTTTCACCCGATCCTTCCTCTCAAACCGATATGCTTGGAAATGATCTGATTAAATCGTCGCTGTACGGGATTTCAAACCTTAAAATCACGACCAAAAATCTGCTGAAATGGACTTTTAGTGAAGGCGATGACTTAGAATTACTTACCAAAAGATTTGAAGGAATCAACAAATTGTATGATAGACTGGTATCTTTTCCCATATCCTATTTAGGTGGCGTATATACCTATCAGGGAACGATGGGGCAATTTCCGGCTAAATATGTTCCGGTGGAAAAAGCGAAACAGCAGGAAACAATAGGATTTGCATTGAAAGAAATAACGACCTGCGATTGGCTCGACCAACCGGAATTGAATAAATACATTGGTTCACAAACCGATGATGTGATGAAACTCCAATCGAATGTGATTGGCGCGTTGCTTGGGAATTTTGTGTTGAGCAGATTAACTGCTTCGGAAACCTTGGTTTCCACCAACGCTTATTCATTGACCGAATACCTGATAGACCTGGATAATCAGCTTTGGAAAAGTACAGCTCAGCCTGTTTTAACAAGGGCGGACAAACATATTCAGTTGGTTTATATTGATAAATTAATTTCATTAATTCGTCCGATGTACAGTTCCGATAAAATGAATGAAAGTAAGAGTATGAACGAAACACTTTGGGCATCTGCAGCAGCCACTCAGCTTATTGCAACGACTGCCCGTGTAAATGAGCTTTTACAGGCACAACCACAAAATGCAGGTCATTACAGGTTGATTTTGAGTTTGATAGAAAAAGTAACGAAATAAATTAAAATACCCATGACCAATATATAAATCCATGAAATATAAGGGCATGATAATAAAATAAGAAACATTTCTCCATTCCCCCTTTAGGGGGTTAGGGGGCAAAAAACAAATCCAATGAGAATAAAAAATTTAATGTTTGCACTGTTGATTGGTGCATTCAGTTTTCAGGCTGTGGCCGATTCAGGCATGTGGCTTCCGTTGACCATTTCGCAAAACTTGTCGCAAATGCGCAAAGCCGGTCTGAAATTATCTGCCGAAGATATTTACAGTATCAACATAGTCTGTCTGAAAGATGCAGTGGTGGGATTAACCACCGAAAACAACGAATTTGATCCGTTTTGTACCGCCAGTTTTATTTCGGATAAAGGATTGATGGTTACTAATTATCACCCGATGATTAAGTATATTGAAATATTATCCAACAAGGAAAAAGACTTTCTGAAATTTGGCTATTGGGCGCAAAAAAACGACGAAGAATCGAATTGTTTCGGATTGCAGGTGTCACAACTGGTTCAAATGCTGGATGTAACCGATGAATTACTTGCCGGAACGGATACCATGTCAGTAAGTGAGAAATCGAACACGATTAATGAAAGAGGAAAAGAAATTGTAAAACGCTTCACGAAAGGTAAAAAACTCGAAGGTCAGGTGGCTTCGTTTATGGCCGGAAATCAGTTTATTTTGTCGGTTTACCGCATTTACAGAGATGTTCGGATGGTGGCTGCACCGCCTATGACTATGGGTAAATTTGGGGGTGATGACGATAACTGGACCTGGCCACGCCATACTTGTGATTTTTCGCTGATTCGGGTGTATGCCGACAAAAATAATAATCCGGCGAAATACAATAAAGAAAATGTCCCACTCACAGGCAATCCGTTTCTTAAAATTTCCCTTGCCGGGGTAAAAGAAAATGATTTTGTAATGGTAATGGGTTATCCGGCTCATTCCAAGTTATATATACCGTCGTTTGCCATTGAATATCTCGAAAATGAAGAGTTACCGGCTGAGATAGGCATTCGTGGAGAAAAATTATCGTTGATTAAAAGTTCTATTCAACAAAATCCCGGAAGTAAATTTAGGTATACCGCCAGGGTTAATTCAATAGCCAACAGCTATCTGCGCTGGAAAGGTGAGCTCGCCGGAATCAAGCGGATGGATTTGCTAAACAAGAAATTAGCTGAAGAAAAAGAGTTGATGAACTGGATTCATGCCGATTCTTCCCGCCTAAAAAAATATGGCGAGATAATGGATGTTCAAAAGAAGATCTACGTTGATTTGAAACCCTATAAATTGGCTGATACCTATTTCAATGAAGCTGGTATAAATGGTGCTGAGGTGATTCCATTTGCCGGAAAATTTGAAAAACTGGTGCAGATGTTTAAGCGTACTAAAATTAATCAGAAAGCTATTGCAGGAGAGGCAAAGCGGATTAAACCGCTGTCAGATCAATTCTTTACAAACTGGGATTATGAGCTTGATAAACAGATTTATTGCCGCCTGCTTTATCGTTTTTACGAGAATGTGAATAAGAAATTTATTACAGAAGAAATGACACAGGCTTTAGCTCCATTTGATGGTGATGTGGATAAATACACGAATGATGCATTCAGCAAATCTATTCTGACCAATAAAGCTAAAATGGATGCTTTTTTGGAAAAAGTTGATAGTACTACGATTGAAATGCTTACCAATGACCCGGTTTACAAAATGGCATTAAGCTATTATAAAGGATATATCGAAAAAATTTCAGGACCGCTAAAACGTATGCAGGAGCAACAATCGAAATACTATAAATTGTACATGCAAGCCCTGATGGAGAAAAACAAAGGTCTGCTATATTGTCCCGATGCAAATCAATCGCAACGACTTTCGTATGGAAAAGTGACCGGCAGTATTCCTGCAGATGGTATGACTTATACTTATTTCAGTACCCTGAATGGTGTTTTTGAAAAGAGTCAGAAAAACTCAGGGAATGAGGATTACTATATCCCCAAGAAAATGCGCGAACTTTATACAAAAAAAGATTTTGGAAAATATGCTTTAAACGGAACTGTTCGAACCTGCTTCCTAACCAATTGTCATACTTCCAGTGGTAATTCCGGAAGTCCCGTTCTCAATGCTAAAGGCGAAATGGTTGGCTTAAATTTTGACCGCATGGCCGAAGGGGTTGCTTCCGATTATTGCTATCTTCCTGAATTAAGTCGCAGTATTACGCTTGATGTCCGATATTTACTCTTTGTTTTAGATAAATATTCACCTTCGGGATATGTGTTGAATGAAATGAAAATTGTAAAATAAGATTTCAATTATACTGAAAGAGGCTGAAGGCGAAAATATTAGAGTGGGTGGATTAAAATAAATCAATCTTCTCACTCTTGTGTTTCGATCTTATTATTTCGGTATTCCGAGGGTAGAACCCCAAATTTAGCTTTAAAGCACTTGCCAAAATAACTCACTGAATTATAACCCAATTCTTCAGAAAGCTCGCTGATGGTTTTATCCGGTACATTTTGTAGAATCCAGGCCGCTTTTTTCAGGCGGATATTCTGGATAAAGTCATTGGGGGTCTGGCCGGTGATACTTTTCATTTTATAGAAAAATACACGTCTGCCAATAGCCATTTCGGAACAGAGCAAATCGACATCTAATTTTTCATCGCTAATATGTGCTTCTACGATGCTGATAATCTTTTCAATAAATGCCTGGTCTAATTCGTTGGTTGCGATTGTAAAAGCAGAATTGTCAATTTGTTTGCTGAATTTTTCCTGCAGCACTTTTCGGCTCATCAGCAAATTACTGCAACGTGTAACCAATATATTAACATTAAAAGGTTTGGTTATATAGTCGTCAGCGCCTCGTTTTAACCCATCCAGGTTTTGCTCAAGGCTTGTTTGAGCGGTCAGAAGTACCACCGGAATATGACAGGTTTCGAAATTACTCTTCAGTTTAGTACATAGTTCATTTCCATTCATTTCGGGCATCATTACATCGCTGAGTATTAAATCGGGATGTTTACTAACAGCTATCTGATAGCCAATTTTACCATTATTTGCTTCCAACACATGCATTGGACAGTTGAACCCGGAAAATTTGAAGTTTGGATTGGAAGCAGTTCCGAAGATATAAAACTGAAGGGCGAGTTTGAAATAGTAAAATAAAAAATAAAAATTCTTCTTTAAATTTTAAACACCTGTTATTCAATAGAATAACAGGTGTTTTTTGTTTTTGTGGAGCTGGAGGGAGTCGAACCCTCGTCCAAACAAGGAAATAATAAGCTTTCTACATGTTTATCTTCGCTTAAGTTTTCGTGCGCAGGCAAGACCAAAGCCACCAATCTGCACCTTATCCTTTTTATTTCATCGTGCCTCCAAGGCTAAGCACGACTATCCCCGATTTAGCTGCATTTCCATATCTTTAGCCTCGGAGCGACGGCCTTAGGGAAATGTCCCGTTCCAGCACCTAGTACCGGAATTAAGCTTAATCTACTTGATTCGATTAAGCAGCAAGAGCGTAAGAATTTTCGCCAGTTAGTTGTTTGAGATCCGAGATTAACGAGCCGCTTTCTCAATGCTCGACATGCTTACTTACCCTTTCTACCTGCTGTCAAAACCAAACAGCCCCTTTTTCAATTTACAATGAACAGTTATCAGTGAACAGAACAAACTATCAATTGACATCTAAAAACTATCAACTATTTTGCATAACTTACCGCTCTCGTCTCTCTGATAACGGTAATTTTCACCTGACCCGGATAGGTCATTTCGTCTTGTACTTTTTTCGCAATATCGAACGACAATAATTCGGTTTCTTTATCGTCGAGTTTGTCGGCACCTACAATCACGCGTAATTCACGACCAGCCTGAATGGCATAAGTTTTAAGTACGCCGGGGTAAGATAATGCCAACGCTTCTAAATCGTTCAATCGTTTTACATAGGCTTCCACAATTTCACGACGGGCACCCGGACGGGCACCTGAAATAGCATCGCAAACCTGCACGATAGGTGCAATTAGTGTTTCCATTTCTACCTCATCGTGGTGAGCGCCTACAGCATTACAAATATCCGGTTTTTCTTTGTATTTTTCACACAAACGCATACCAAGTATTGCATGTGGCAATTCGGGCTCATCATCCGGTACTTTACCAATATCGTGCAACAATCCGGCACGTTTTGCTTTTTTAGGATTCAATCCAAGTTCCGAAGCCATTGTGGCACATAGGTTTGCTACTTCACGCGAGTGTTGCAGCAGGTTTTGTCCGTACGATGAGCGGTATTTCATTTTACCCACCATACGAATCAATTCAGGATGCAATCCGTGAATACCCAGATCGATAGTGGTACGTTTCCCAATTTCAATAATTTCTTCTTCAACTTGCTTGCGCACTTTTGTTACCACTTCCTCAATACGAGCGGGGTGAATACGACCGTCGGTTACCAATTGGTGTAAGGATAAACGGGCAATTTCGCGACGAACAGGGTCAAATGCTGAAAGTACAATAGCTTCAGGGGTGTCGTCGACAATAATTTCAACACCTGTGGCTGCTTCCAATGCACGAATATTACGTCCTTCACGACCGATTATACGTCCTTTAATTTCGTCCGATTCGATATGGAAAACGGTAACCGAGTTTTCAATAGCAGTTTCGGTAGCTACTCGTTGAATACTTTGAACCACAATCTTTTTAGCTTCTTTATTAGCAGTCATTTTGGCCTCTTCCATAATGTCATTAATGTATGACATGGCATTGGTTTTGGCTTCTTCTTTCAGTGCTTCCACCAATCGCTCTTTGGCTTGCTCTGCAGATAGCCCAGAGATCGTTTCTAATTCTGCTTGTGTTTGATGTTGAAGATGTTCAAGTTCTTTTTTCTTAATTTCCAGGGCATGAACCTGTTGTTCATTACTGTCTTTCAAGGCATCTACTTCATTGATTTTGCGTTGAACTTCACTTTGTTTCTGGTTCAGCTGCATTTCGCGTTGTTGAAGTTTCACTTCACGTTCCTGAACTTTAGCATTTCGTTCCTGAACCTGTTGTTCGTGTTCCGCTTTCAGAGCAATAAATTTTTCTTTTGCCTCGATAAGCTTATTTTTCTTAAGCAGTTCGGCCTCTGCCGCTGCTTCTACAACTGCTCGTTTGTTGACAAAGCGCAAAAGTGCAAAAGCACCTCCACTGCCTATCACAAAAGCAATCAATCCGATTATGACGTTTACCATATTGATAGTTTAAAGATTAATAATTTATACTGTTTAGTTAATTCCTGAAATAAAAAAACGCATTGACATTGCAACCAAAAGAATCCCAATAGACCGGAAATCTTCCTTTTACAAGCTAATGCGGGTTTTAAATGTATCTAAAAAACGATATTACTTATTGGACAACAATTGCTTTAGTTCTTCATCCAATTCCATAATTTTTTCAGCCAATGGCACCTTATCTTCATTCAGTTCCTGTTTCGACACAATAACTGCAATTTGAAATGCCACCATAATAAGTATTTCTTCAGACGGACGTTGGTTGTACAGTTTCTGAAATTGATTCAGATAGGTATTAACCATTTTTTCTGCTTTCCGATATAATTCCTCGTCTTTACGGGGAATATTTAATGGCATTCGCAAGCCACTAATCTGAACATTTATTGTGAATTTATCGTCTTTCATAAGCTCTATTCATCCAAAAGAGCTAAACATTTGTCAATTTCCCGCACCATTCCGGCAATTTTCTTTTTCGATTCGGCTTTTTCTGCTTCCGAACCGCTTAAGTTACTTGCCATTTGTAAATGGTCGTAATTTTTTCGAAGTTCCAATATCTCCTGATGTGCTTTCATTAAATCCGTTTGCTTTCGGTCTAATTCAGTCGTCAGCAGGGAGTTTTGTTCTTGCAATGACTTGTATTCCGAAATCAGTTTTCGCAGTTTGGTTTCAAACGCGTGTATCAGTTCTTCGTATTTATTGGTCATTTTTCAAAAAAATCTATACAAAAATACGCTTTTGCTTTGAATTAGTAAAATGTTTTGTGGTTTTTTGTGGAAAATCCTTGTTTTGACATCCTGATTATTTCTTCACTTTGACTATTTCTTCGGCTCGGGCGAGTGCTTCATTGATATTGCTACACACATTAGTCGTACCAAGTAGTTCTACAATTCCGTTTTTCTCCAACACAGCATGAACGTTTTCATTTACACCCGAAAGCAGAATCGTAACTTTATCTTTTTGTGCGGACTGAATAAGGTTCTTAAGGTTATGCGCACCGGTGGAATCCATAAAAGGCACTTTTCGCATACGAATAATCTGCACTTTATTACGGTCGCTAAGGGTCTTCATGGTTTCTTCAAACTTATTAGCCACACCAAAGAAGAACGGACCTTCAATTTCGTAGACCTCCACGCCTTTTGGGACAGACAGTTTTTCGGTATCAGCACTTCCTTCCACAAAGTCGGCTTCTTTCACTTTTTCCTTGAAAACAGAAATAGACGACGTTTCGGAAATACGACGAATAAACAGTACAGCTGCCATTAGAAGACCGATTTCTATGGCAATGGTCAGGTCGAAAATTACAGTCAAAAAGAAAGTAGTCAGCAAAACTGCCACATCCGATTTGGCATTTTTCAACAAGCCTTTGAACGTCCGCCATTCACTCATATTGTAAGCCACAATAACCAACACGCCAGCCAGACAAGCCATTGGAATATGTTTGGTGAGTCCACCCAGGAAAAGCAAAATTAGTGCAAGAACCACGGCATGTATAATACCAGCAACCGGAGTTCGGGCGCCGTTATTGATATTAGTCATAGTACGAGCAATAGCTCCTGTAGCAGGAATTCCACCGAAAATTGGTGCGACGATATTGGCAATTCCCTGTGCAATAAGTTCGGTATTTGAATGATGTTTATCGCCAATCACACCATCGGCTACAGTTGCCGAAAGCAGAGATTCAATGGCACCCAGCATGGCAATGGTAAAGGCGGTGGGAAGCAACATACGAATAGCAGCAAAGTCAATTTGAGGTGTAGCAGCTTTGGGTAACGATGGATCAATCGTAAACCGGTCGCCAATGGTTTCGATCCCAGCAATACCGAATTTATTACGTAAGAAATACACAATTACAGTCATCACGACTATCGCAATCAGCGATCCGGGAATTTTCTTTGAGAACTTAGGCGTAATAGCAATAATAACAACGGAAATAATGCCCACAGCCAATGCCCAGAAATTCACTGTGTCGAAATGTTGTCCATAAACAACCCATTTGCTGATAAAATCAGCCGGAACTTTGGCAATATGTAAGCCGAATAAATCTTTAATCTGAGTAGCAAAAATAGTCAACGCAATTCCGCTGGTAAATCCTACAATAACCGGATAGGGAATGAATTTAATAACCGTACCGAGTTTGAGCAATCCCATAGCAATAAGCATAACGCCCGCAATCATGGTAGCAATAGCCAGTCCGGCAACACCAAATTGCTGAACAATGCCGTAAACAATGACGATAAATGCTCCGGTAGGACCACCAATCTGGACTTTACTGCCACCAAAAAATGAAATAATAAATCCGGCAATAATGGCTGTAAAAATTCCTTTTTCAGGCGTAACACCAGAAGCAATACCAAATGCGATAGCTAACGGTAAAGCGACAATTCCTACAATAACACCGGCCATAACGTCGGCATAAAACTGCTCTTTTGTGTAATTTTTGAGCGTACTGAATAATTTGGGCTGAAAATGGATTTTCATTTTGATACGGATTAATAAGCACTGCAAAGGTAAGGCTTTTTAGTAAAAAGTGTTCAAAAAATAGAGTTCTATTGTTTTTTTCATCCCTGTTTCTCAACTTTTTTTGCTCATTTGCGTTTCATTGTCAAAATGAGTATTTTTGTGCTCAATTGAACTTTTTACTTTAAAAACTTTCAAACTCAAATATGTGGAAACTCAATCAGTTTAATTATAACCGTCGTATTTCGGATACGATTCATATTGGAAAACTTTTATTAGGTGGAAATCAGCCTGTTCGTGTTCAATCGATGGCCAATACCGACACCAATGATATTGAAAATTCAGTAGCTCAGTGCTTGCGGATTGTGGAAGCCGGAGGCGATATTGTACGGTTCACAACGCAGGGAATTCGCGAAGCCGAAAGTATTGGTAAAATTCATACTGCTTTGCGTGAAAAAGGTTGTGAAGTGCCTTTGGTGGCTGATATTCATTTTAATGCCAATGCGGCCGATGTGGCAGCAACTCAGGTTGAGAAGGTGCGCATTAACCCTGGAAATTATGTGGGTAGCATTAAAATTGGCGACACTTCTGATTATACGGATGATGAATTTGAAACTGAATATCAAAAAGTTAGAGCTCGTTTTATTCCTTTCCTGAAAATTTGCAAACAACATAAAACAGCCATTCGTCTGGGGATAAATCATGGTTCACTGAGTGAACGTATGATGAACCGTTATGGTGATACGTCACGTGGAATGGTAGAATCGTGTATGGAGTTTCTGAACATTTGCAACGAAGAAAATTTTCACGATGTGGTAATTTCCATGAAAACCTCAAACACCGTGATGATGGTACAAACCGTACGCCTACTGGTTGAAGAAATGGCGAAATATGGCTTTAATTACCCGTTGCATTTGGGAGTTACCGAAGCGGGAGATGGTGAAGATGGTCGTATTAAATCAGCTGTTGGAATTGGTGGCTTATTGAGTGATGGCATTGGCAATACTATTCGCGTTTCACTCAGCGAAGATCCTGAAGTTGAAGTTCCGGTTGGTCGGTTATTAGTGGCTTACACTTCGGAGCGTGTCGGACATGAACCCATCCTGGCTACTGAAAACTTACTGCATAACAGATTTGAATACAATCGTCGCAAAACCCATGCGGTTGGAACTATTGGTGCAGATAATGTGCCGGTTGTTATCGCTTCGGGCGATGGTGGCTTTGCAACCATTCCGGATTATATCTTGTCGAATGGAAAAATATTGTCAACTAACGGCAATTCCTATACAATTTATACTGCTGAGAAAATTCAGGAATTAAAACACGATACGGCTGAAATTAAATTTATACAACTAACTTATCCTCAATTATCACCTTCAGTGCTCGCTGTTTTAATGGAACGAAACGATGTGGTGGTATTACTTCAGACCCATCATAAAAACGGAGTGGGTGAGCAGCGTGCATTCTTTCACACCTTATTGAATGCCGGTTGCACTGTTCCGGTGATTCTTTGTCGAAAATACGCTGAAAATGACCTTCAATATCTCCAGATAAAATCGGCAACCGATTTGGGAGTACTATTTATTGATGGTTTCGGCGATGGTATTTTCCTCGAAAACGAAGGGGAAATTACGGTTGAAGAAATTAATTCGGTGGCATTTGGCATTTTACAGGCTTCACGGGTTCGCGTTACAAAAACAGAATTTATTTCCTGCCCGAGTTGTGGTCGAACCATGTTTAATTTGCAGACAGTAGTTGGACGGATAAAAGCAAAAACGTCACACCTCACCGGACTGAAAATCGGTATTATGGGCTGTATTGTAAACGGTCCGGGTGAAATGGCCGATGCCGATTATGGGTATGTGGGCGCCGGTCGTGGCAAAGTAAGTCTGTATAAGAAAAAAGAGTGTCTGGAGCGGAATATTCCTGAAGATGAGGCGGTTGAAAAACTAATAGATTTGATTAAGGTCAACGGTGACTGGCACGAATAAAAGCGCATTGTATTATTAATTTCTCCCGTTTTGGTTGGATTGAATGCCAATTGAACGGGAGTTTTTATTGAAAATATGTATTGAACTCTACTTACATATATTTTCACTATTTTTGCAACTTAATCGCTTCAAATGTATCCAATGAATAAAATCAGGTTTCTGTTGCTTTTTTTGTTTGCAACTATGGTTGTTTCCGCTCAGAACACCGACGATAAAAAATATTTATTGACCTCAAAGACCAATACTATTGGTATTTCAACCCTGTCTTTCGTCGATCCCTATCTTTCACCTTTGACTTATGATGGGTTGGCTATCAGTTACGACAATGAAGCACGGCGGTTTTTATCTACAGAAAATACCAACATTTCAACACAAAGTTTACTTAATCTGCAGGCTGGAATTTTGTTGAATACCCCGGTTAGCAGCGACATGTTATATCTGGGTGCGAATTATGGTTGGGAAATGTGCTACCATGCAGTAATCCCGATAAAAGGCTTGAAAGTGCTTGTTGGTGGACTTTTGGATATTGACTTTGGTTTTAAAAACATGGAACGAAACGTCAATAATCCCGTAAATCTTGATATATCAACCAATCTGAATCTGTCTGCGTTGGCACGATATACCATTCCCTTGCGACATAAAACGCTTCAACTTCAACTAGCTTTACAAACTCCGGTAATAGGCTATATGTTTGTTCCTAAAGCAGGAGCATCGTATTACGAAATGTTCGATTTGGGAAATTTGACCGATGCTTTTCATTTCAGTTCATTATACAATAAACGAGGACTTAACAGTACACTGACAGTTGAAGTTCCGTTTAATCGTTCTGTCTGGCGTTTTGGATTAAAAATGAAAATCTTACGCTATTCGGCTAACGATTTAGTTTTTGACAAAAATGAGTTTAGTCTGCTCGTTGGAACAAGCTTTGATACTTTCAATTTTGCCGGACGAAAAAACAAAGCTCCAAAGAATTTCGTTTCAACACAAGACTAGAATTTCCAATGATTCAATTCCCAATTTTCGATAAGATACAATGAAGAAAATCAGTTTAATCATCATACTATCAGTATTTTTACTTCCTTCGTGTATGAACGAGCCGGCAGAACAGCCGAATACCTACAAAGGGAATTTTGAATCGCTGTGGCAAATTATTGACAGCAAATATTGCTATCTTGATTATAAAAACATCAACTGGGATTCGATTCATACTATTTATGCAGCCAGAGTTGATACCGTTAAAAGTACTTTCCCATTTTTTGATTTAATGGGAAATATGCTCAATGAACTGAAAGACGGACACGTAAATCTGTATTCCGATTTCAACAAAAGCCATTACTGGAAGTGGTTTCAGGATTATCCTGTGAATTTCAACACAACATTAATATATAATAGTCGGTATCTGGGTTCAAATTACCTGCTGGCTGGTGGTTTTCGATATGGAAAAATAAGTAATGGAACGATTGGCTATATGTATTACGATGATTTTTCGGATGCATTCAGTGACAGTAACATTGCCTACATTATGAATTATTTCAGTGCTTGCAAAGCACTGATAATTGATGTGCGTAACAACGGAGGCGGTTCGCTTGATTATTCCAAACAACTGGCATCGTATTTTTATAAAGTGGAAACGCTAACTGGCTATATGCGTCATAAAACAGGGGATGGACATGCTGATTTTTCAGCACCGGTAGAAATAAAAACACCTGCCAGCAAAAATATTCAATGGCAGCGACCGGTTGCAGTGCTTACTAATCGTATGTCGTACAGTGCCACCAACGATTTTGTAAATCGCATGAAAAAAGCTCCTAATGCCATTATAGTTGGTGATAAAACCGGTGGTGGCGGAGGTTTACCACTTTCAAGCGAACTGCCAAACGGATGGTTAGTACGGTTCTCCTCGTCGCCCATGTACGATTCGGCCATGCAAGACACCGAATGGGGTATTGATCCCGATGTACGCGACAGTATCAAAGTTGAAGATCAGGCTAAAGGCATTGACACCATTATTGAACGGGCAATAAAAATAATAAGCCAATGATTCAATATGCCAATGTGCCAATACCTGATTTCATTGGCCCATTGGCACATTAGCACATTGAATTTATGAAGAAACTCAAAATAACCGAAATGAATCGCCTCAGCATTGAGGAATTCAAAGAAGAAAAGAAAACAGCATTGATTGTTGTTCTTGATAATGTGCGTAGTTTGCATAATGTTGGTTCAATCTTTCGCACATCTGATGCATTTTTGTTGGAAGCAGTTTATTTATGTGGCATTACCAGCACACCGCCTCATGCCGAAATTCACAAAACAGCTCTCGGAGCTGAAAATACTGTCGACTGGAAACATTTTGAAGATACACACCTTGCTGTTGACGAGTTGAAAACTCAGGGTTACACAGTTTATGCGATCGAACAAGCCAAAGGAAGCACTCTGTTGCCAAACTTAAAATTGGACAAATCAAAAAAATATGCTGTAATTCTTGGTAATGAAGTGAAAGGTGTTCAACAAAGCGTGGTGGATGTTTGTGATGGCTGCATCGAAATTCCTCAATTTGGCACAAAACACTCGCTAAATGTGAGCGTTACCGGGGGAATTATTATTTGGGAGATATTTATGAAGTTAGCCCCCTAACCCCGAAGGGGGAATATACTTTGTTATATTTAATTGTAAATTGTAAATGATAAAATCGTAAATGGGTCTATGGATTGGAGAGATAAACTAAGTGGATTAAAATCAGAACTACCTCAAGTAGAAGAAAAGCCTGCTGCAGAACTAAAACCAACAAAAAAACGTCAGGTTGAACCTTTGCGAGTGGAACTGAATAAACGCAATGGCAAACCGGCAACACTTATTACTGATTTCAAAGGAAAAGATGCTGAACTAAAGGAATTAGCCAAACTGCTGAAAGTAAAATGTGGTGCAGGTGGTTCTTCACGCGAAGGTGAAATACTGGTTCAGGGCGATTTTCGGCTGAAAATAGTTGACATTTTGGTGGAAATGGGTTTCAAAGTAAAGAAAATAAATTTTAAGTAATTCTTTAATCTATATTAATATTGTACAGAAAATTAATCTAAGCTACAACTTTATAGTAATTTTCGCGTTCTAATAACAAATTTATAATTAATACAATCATTATTATGAAATCTGTAGGTAAGAGAATAGTTTTGGTTTCGATAACATTCGTGTTTTGTTTGCTTGCTGCAACAAGTTGTTACACACAGAATCCTCCGGTAAATGCTACTACAGGTGCTACCACTATTACAGCAAAGAAATAGCGGATTAAATCAGGAACAGGATTAAAGAATAACGGCATCGGCTGAATTTCAAACAAGAAGTTCAGCCGATGCTGTTTTTGCATTTTCTGAAACAATATTGTATCTTTGAAATCAAATTTCAGCTATGCTCAAAATCTATCGTGCCTCAGCCGGTTCGGGTAAAACATACCAACTAACCAAAGATTACATTAAATTACTGTTCGACTCAAAGCGGGAACAGGCGCATCGTCGTATTTTGGCGGTAACGTTTACCAACAAGGCCACCGACGAAATGAAAACGCGCATCCTGAAAGAACTTCACGCGTTATCGCAGGGTTCAACATCAGATTATAGAGCTGATTTAATTTCGAAATATTATCCTTCAGAAGAAGCAGTGAATGCACGGGCTAAAAAAATACTTAGCACCATTCTTCACGATTATTCATCCTTTTCTATAAGTACCATTGACCGCTTTTTCCAACAGGTTATTCGTTCGTTTGCCCGTGACATTGGAGTACACGGCGGTTATAACCTCGAGTTGGATAATACCGCGACCCTGGAACAATCGGTTGATAACCTGTTTCTCGATTTGTCGAAAGAAGAAAATAAACAATTGCTTCAATGGCTCACAGCATATGCCGAGGAACGCATTGAACAGTCGGAAAACTGGAACATGCGCAACAATATTATGGACTTGGGCAAGGAAATTTTCAAGGAAAGTTACCAGCATAAAGCCGAAGATACTAATCGCAAACTCCACGAACGCGAATTCCTGACCAATTACCGCAAAAGCCTGCGCGAGATTAAAACGACCTTCGAAGACAAGCTAAAACGAGCTGCCACCGACGGACTTAACCTGATGGCTCTTAATGGTTTATCGCACGATGACTTTTCGTATAAAGACACTACGACATTAGAAAAATTAGTCAAAGGAAAGTTGGACATTAGTAAGCGCTTTTCTAAATATGCCGACGATGTAACGAATTGCTTTACAAAAAAAACGCCACAAGATGTGAAATCGGCTATCGAATCGGCTTACAATTCGGGGTTGGGAAAATGCTTTAAGCAGATTGTGGAGTTAATGAGCGTTGATATAGTGACCTATAATTCGGCAGTAATGGTGCTTAAGCATATCAATACACTTGGTATTTTATCTGATTTAGCGGTGCAAATAAAAAAACTCACCGACGAGCAAAATACCATGCTGATTTCAGACTCCAACATGTTGCTCAACAGAATTATCGACAACAGTGATACGCCTTTTGTATATGAAAAGACAGGTATTACGATTGATAATTTTATGATTGATGAATTTCAGGATACTTCCACCTTACAATGGAAAAATTTTCATCCGTTAATGGCGAATAGTTTGGCGGCCGGGAAATTCAATCTGGTGGTTGGTGATGTGAAACAAAGTATATATCGATGGCGAAATTCTGATTGGAAATTGCTCGATGAACAAATACTGACTGATTTTCGCACGGAACAAATTCTCGAGGAAAACCTAGCAACCAACTGGCGAAGCGATAAAAACATTATCGATTTCAATAATTCGTTCTTCCGTCGTGCTGCTATTTTATTGCAAAGCAAGCTGAATGAAAACCTTCAGGCTGTTTTGCCGGTTTATCCTGCCTTAGAAGGGTTGACACATAAAATTGAACATGCCTATACCAACATTCATCAACAAACTTCTCCTAAAGCTGAAACAGGGAGAGTAGAACTGCGTTTTATTGCTGCGGATGAAAATGAAGACGGTTGGAAAGCTGAAAGTTTGGAGCGACTGCCGGCTATGCTCGAAGAGTTGCAGGTGCGCGGTTATCGTCCGGCAGATATTTGTATTATAGTGCGTAAAAACGATGAGGAACAACAAGTTATACATCGATTACTTAATTACAAAACCACTCCGAAAGCAAAACCAGAACTGTGCTATGATATTATGGGTAATGAAGGATTATTGATTGCTTCAGCCGCTTCGGTGCGCTTTGTATTGGGAGTTTTGCAATTATTTCTCAATCCATCCGACAGCATTCAACAAACTGTAGTCAATTACGAATATGCCAGAGCCAAACTAAACAAAACGGAAAATGATGCCCTGAATGCTTGTTTTTCTCCACCTTCGCAAGAAAATGTATTTTCTTCATTATTTAAAAACGAAGAAAACGAACGATTGAAACAAGTTCAGCACAGTTCGCTTTATGATATGGTGGAACAAATCATTTCCTTGTTCGATATTGGATCGTGGCACAATGAAGCAGTATTTATACAGGCTTTTCAGGATATGATCTTTCGATATACTTCCGGAAAAACGGTCGACCTCAACAGTTTCCTTAGCTGGTGGAAAAAGAACGGCGCTAAACAATGCATTTCTACTCCCGACAATCAAAGTGCTATGCGTATTATGACAGTACACAAGTCGAAAGGACTGGACTTCCCTGTAGTGATTATGCCTTTTTGTGAATGGGATTTAGATAGCCGTATGCGAAATATTCTTTGGTGCGAACCAACCATAGCTCCTTTCAACGAATTGCCTTTATTGCCAATTGAATATGGTTCTAAGCTCGGACAATCCATTTTTGCCGAAAATTACTTCGACGAACAAATGCATTTATATATTGATAGTTTGAATGTGGCTTATGTGGCTTTTACCCGTGCTAAAAATGAATTGATTTGTATGGCTCCGGCTCCGAAAAACGGTCTAGAAAGTTTAGATAAGATTAATTCCATGTCAGCCTTACTTTCAGCTTGTATCAGTGTGGAAACAGCGGGTTTGGATAAAGAAATCATTCCCTTGTCCAACTCATTTGATGATGTTTCTAATGTGTTCTCTTTAGGTAAACCCACAAAAGTGACATTTCAAAACTCCCAAAATTACGGTGACAATGAGAAGATAAATAACTATCCGTCGGTAAGTAGTTCCGATCGCTTGCACATACGCCACCAAAGCCTCGATTATTTGCTTGAAAATCAAAAATTGACAGATAGTAAATTGAATTATGGAATCATCATGCACGACATTTTGCACAATATTACCCGCAAGTTAGACCAATCGAATGCTATTCAGGCAATGATTCGTGAAGGTAGAATCAACGAAAAGGAAAGTAAAATAGTAGAGCAGGAAATGGAAAAATTCTGGAGCTTACCTGAAACCGAAAACTGGTTTGGAGATACATTATGTGTGCTGAATGAGACAACCATCCTCACACCAGGCGGAGCACAATATCGGCCTGACAGGGTTGTCATTAAAGATAACAAAGCTACGATTGTGGATTATAAATTTGGGGATAAAGAGAGCAAAACTCACATTCAACAAGTGAAACAATACATGAGTTTGATTGCCGAAATGGGCTATCAAACAAGCGGTTTTGTCTGTTATGTGAGTTTGGGAAAAGTGGAATCTATCAGTGATTTTAACTAAGCTCTTTTTTCATCTATTTATCAGCCACTTAGCAGCCAACCCTACCCGAAAAAATTGAATAAATCTATTTGTTTTAAGTATCTGTTTGTTTTTTACTGAGAAATGGACTTTCTTTAATTAATTTTTTAATTCAAAGAAAAAACGTCACTTTCAGTCTAAAATTCGTAAGTTGATAGATGAAAAACAGTATATTATTACTGAAATAATTCTGTAATACCCATATTTTGCTATATAAAGAGCTTAAATTGTGAAATTTTCGTCCAATTAATATGTTAAATATTTCTTTGGGACGAAAATATTTTATTATTTATTTTTCCTTTTTGGTTTGTTTGCAATTTTCGATATTTTCTTTAGTTCGATTTAGCAAATTTATTTATTTATCTGTATATCAATATAATAACATTTTATAAAAATTGTAGAAATTACACACATCAGTGCTTATATATATTTCAAAAAAGCCTGTTGCCTACAGAATGAAACAAATATTCTGTATATTTTTTCTATTTATCATCAAAAACATTTGTTTTTTAATTATTAATACTTTATTTTTGCCAAGCAATAAATAAACTTCCTTTAAATTAAAGAAGATTAATAAACAAAATGTTAAATTTATGAGAAAACTAACGTTCTTATTGGCTTGCCTATTATTGGTTAGCGTAGGTGTGGTTAATGCTCAGTCAAAATCCATTTCGGGAAAGGTATTTTCCGCGGATGACGGGCAACCTGTTATTGGTGCTACTGTAAAGGTAAAAGGCACAACTGTTGGTACAATTACCGGTACTTCAGGAGAGTTTAAAATTAGTTTGCAGGCAAATGCAAAAAGTCTTGTCGTATCGTATGTAGGTATGAAGACCATTGAAGTGGATGCAAAAAACAATTTGGTAGTTAGATTAGAATCTGACACTAGACAAATGGATGAAGTAGTAGTTGTTGCTACTGCTCTTGGTATTAAACGACAAGAGAGAGAAGTTGGTTATGCCGCTACAACAATTAAAAACAAATTTATTACTCAGGCAAATTCTACTAACGTTCAGCAGTCTTTGAATGGTAAGATTTCAGGATTGAACATTACGACTACTAATAGTGGTGTATTTGAAAATGCAAAAATGAACATTCGTGGTATCCGTTCTCTTACAGGAAATAACCAACCCATGTTTGTACTGGATGGTTCACCGGTTAGTTTAGGTTATTTAAATTCAATTGCTCCGGAAGATGTTCAGGATGTTACCGTTTTGAAAAGTGCTGCTTCAGCTGCATTATACGGTCCTGATGCTGTAAACGGTGTAATTTTAGTTACAACCAAAAGAGGAGACACAGACAAAACTACTGTTTCTATTACTTCTTCACTTCAGGCAACTCGTGTTGCTTACTTCCCAAAACTTCAATCTGAGTTTGGCGGATGGGGTGGAGAATCTACCGATGAATTTGGAAATACAATTTATTGTCCAATTGAAAATCAAAATTATGGACCTCGTTTTGACGGTTCAATTCAACCAATTGGTATTGTAAACGAACAGGGACATCAACAAACAGGTCCTTATAGCGCTATTCATGCCAATGATAAAATTGATTTTTGGAATACAGGTCTTACTTTCCAAAATGCAGTTTCTTTATCCAGCAAAGACTTTTTCTTTAGTGTTACCAATGCTGACATTCAAGGATTAATGCCAAGTGATAAGAACAATAGAACAACTTTACGTTTCAACTCCGGTAAAGAATATAAAAATTTATCAGTGAGTTATAATGTAAATTACACTAACAATACCTACGATGTAGTGAATGAAGGTGATATGCCTAACTTATCTACCAGTTCTTATACCGGTAGTATTTTAGCCAATTTACTTCAGGCAGGAGCTAATGTTCCTTTATTATCTTACAAAGATCTTAAAAGCGAATGGGGTAAATATGATAATTATTTCTGTGAATATGCATGGAATCCATATTGGGTAATTGCCAGTTTAAGACAAAAAGGTTCAAGCCATGACTTTATGGGTAATATCAATTTATCTTACAAGTTTGCAAAATGGTTAAAAGCAGATGTGAAAGCAAGTACAAACGTTTCTATTGCTACTTTCCAAAATACAGATGCTCCGGTTGTTGTTTCCGATTATACATTAAATGTACTACAACGTAATACAACACAATATCACAATCAACCTGGATTAGTTGCCTCTGATATGTCGACTACAAGCAGAATAAACTTAGATGCTTTCTTAAGCGGTGAAGTGAATTCGGGCGATTATGATGTAAAATATGTTGCAGGTTCAACTGTACGTAGCAATAGCTATGTTGATGTTGAAGTGGGTGGTAATAACTTATCAGTTCCTGGTTTATATAATGTTGCAGTTCGTTCAGGTGACGCTTCTGTAGGAACTTATCCCTATAATGCAACCATTCAAAGCCGATTAGTTTCTGCTTATGGAAACGTTTCAATTGGTTATAAAAAATTAGCTTATTTGGAATTAACTGGTCGTAATGACTGGGATAGCCGTTTAGCTGTGGCAAATCAATCGGTATTTTATCCGGGTGCTAGTGCTTCGGTAATTCTGTCTGATATTTTCCCAACATTAAAAGATAATTCAATCAACTACTTGAAATTAAGAGGTGCATTGAATAAATCAGGGAATGTAAACCTTGCAGCTTATTCAACCCAGGCTGTTTATTCACTTGGTGGTGGTTATCCTTTTGGAAATAATGTAGGTTTTAGCGCCGGTAATACGATTCCAAGTCCGGATTTGAAACCCGAATTTGTTACAACTACTGAAGCAGGTTTTGAACTTCGCTTAATGGAAAATGATCGTGTTGGTATCGAAGCTACTTACTTCAATCAGGATTGTACGAACCAGATTTTATCAGTTTCTCAATCTTGGGCAACAGGTTATCCGGTAGCATTGGCCAATGCAGCTAGTTTCCGTAACTGGGGATTTGAAATGGATTTGAAATTAACCCCTCTTGTGAAAATTGGAGATGGTGATTTTAATTTATTAGTGAACGCTACCTATAATAACAATATTGTAACTCAAACGTTGGGTAATATACCTGTAGTTTTAGCAGGTAATAGCGGATTCATTCAAAATGCAGCAAGTAATCCTACTGTTAACAACATTGCAGTTGTTGGCCAACCTGCTTATTCATTCCAAATGACCGATTATACTCGTGACCCTGCCACAGGTAAAGTAATTGTTGACGCATCAGGAAATCCTAATGTATCTTCAGCATTAATTACTAAAGGAAGAACATTACCTCTTTGGGTAATAGGTATTTCTCCTTCATACACCCTTGGTGACTTTAGTATCTCAATGACCTGGGATTATAAAGGTGGGCATAATTTCTATGCAGGAGCTGGTGCTGATATGGATTTCTCCGGAATTTCTGCACGCTCGGCTGAATATGGTCGTCAACGTTTTGTATTTCCAAACTCTGTTTATTTAGATGCAGCAACAAATACATATGTTCCTAACACGAACAGACTTGTAACTGATGGTAATTATGGTTTCTGGACAAGTAAAACCCAAAATACCGGAGTTGCTACAAACTATTTTGCAAGTGCAGCTGCATGGAGATTACGTGAATTAAATATCACCTATAATGTTCCATCTAAATTCTTGAAAAACAACACCAGCTTCCTCAAAAAAGCTACTGTAAGCTTAGTAGGAAAGAACTTGTTAATGTTCTTACCTGATTCAAATCAATGGGGAGATCCTGAGTTTAACTATACTTCAACAGGAAATACTATGGGTGTAAGTAGTGCTTATGAAACTCCTTCTTCGAGATTCTTTGGAGCTACAGTTAATTTGCAGTTTTAATAATTATAAAACTATAGAAATATGAAAAAAATTAAAAATATAGTGATGCTGTCACTTTTAGCTGTTGTTTTTGCAACAAGCTCTTGTAGTGACTTCCTAAATGTGAACACGGATCCGAACCGTGTGACCGGAGACAATATTACTCCTGACCTGATTTTTACAAATGCACAAACTTCGGTTGGTGCCCAACAAGCAACTCGATTTATTTACCTTAATAACTGGATGGGATATATGTCTCGTTCTGGTACATTTATCGTGGAACAAGAAGAAACAACTTATAAAGTTGCCAACACGTTCCCTGAAACTAATTGGGATCAAGCGTACAATACTTTATTTGATTTGTATCAGGTACAAACAAGAGCTTTAGCAGCAAATGATTCTGTGTTGGCAGGAGCTTCCATGGTATTATCAGTTAAACTTTGGCAGGAAACTGTTGATCAGTTTGGTGCAATACCTTATGCTCAAGCATTTGATTATGTAAATTATCCACGCCCTGCTTATACGCCTGCAGCTGATATTTATGCAGATTTATTAGTAAAAATGGATAAAGCTATTTCTTATCTTGATGCAGCAGCACCCAAATCAAGTTTTGTAAAAACAGATCTTATTTTCTGTCGTGGTGGAGCAATTAATGCAGCCAATAAAGGTATGGAAATACCTGATGCTATTGTATTGTGGAAGAAGTTTGCAAATACAATCAAATTGCGCATGTTTTTACGTCAATCTGAAAAAGGTTTTGTTCCAAGTTCTACTCAAATAGCTAAAATTGTTGCTGATGGCGGATTTTTAGCTGCCGGTGAAGATGTAGCTGTTCAACCTGGTTATAGCAATCAAACTGCAAAACAGAATCCATTTTATGCCCAGTTTGGGTTGACACCATCAGGTGCACCTGCAACTACAAATAACAAACCTAATAATTATTTCAAAGCGCTTTTGAGCACTACAGATCCACGATTAGAAAGGTTTTATGCCTCTTCAAATGGTTTACCAACAGGTATAACCGGAACTGATTATGGTGCAGTAGGTGGAAATAAAGCATCCGTAGGTGGTTTACCTGTATTTACAGGCACTGAAATAGGTCCGGGCTTAGCAGGTTCAGCAACTCAAGATCAGTTTATTTTACCTTCATTTGAAAGTTTATTCTTTCAGGCCGAAGCTGCTCAAAGAGGTTGGATAGCCGGTACAGCTCAAACATTATTCGAAAGTGCAATTACCCAATCATTTGTATGGCTTGGTGTAGCAACTGCACCTGCAGCTGCAACGACCTATATCACTACGGTACCTTCAGCAATGTGGGCTAATTCAGGAACAACAAGCGCAGCTAAAATACAATTTATAGCTTTTCAGAAGTACGTAGCTTTATGTGGTATTGATGCCGTTGAATCGTGGTCTGATTTGAGACGTGGTGTATTGGTTTTACCAGCTGCTTCTGGTTATTCGTATCTGTCAAACAATGTGAATAAAGATTCCAGAGGTCTTCCAAGAGTAATGCCTTATCCACAAACTGAATTGACTACAAATTCAGCCAGCTTACCAGCAAGAACAGCTGATAATATATTTACAGAAAAACTATTCTGGCAACCGTGATAAGAATAATTAATATCATGTTATAGTTTGTTGAACTAGCACTCTTCAAACTATAACATAATTAAAAACTTAATAAATAAATAATTATGAATAAGATAATAAATAAAATTTTTCCTATCCTGACGCTGGCCTTTGTATTGACAATGACTGCCTGCTTGAATGATAGCGATTATTCGAACAATTTGATTGGTACGAAAAATACTGCGAATCAAAATTTTGTTGAAGTTCATTTGACCTCAGCGGATACAACAAATGCTGTTTCACGTGCATACGACGGATTTAATCGTGATACAACCATTAATTTCATCCCTGTTAACTTGACTTCTGGTCCTGCTACAAGTGATGTTACTGTTACATTCGAATTGTTGAATGCTACTAATGCTGCAATGGCTAAACTGATTGCTGCAGGAAATGCAATTCCTGATCCAACAAAATTTATTGTTCTGAATACTGGAAATACGGTAACTATTCCTGCCGGATCAAGTACTGGATATATTAAAGTGAAGTTTAATCCTTCAAATTTTGGTGGTTTTTATTCATTTGGAGTAAAATTAACTGCCGTAAGTGATCCAAAATACACCTTGAGTAATTTGGTAACCGGGTTCGTTAAATTCGGGATCAAAAACCAATACGATGGTGATTATACGCTTACAGGTACTTTGGTTGATGCAGCAAATGCTGGTATAGTAGGAGCATATCCTAATGAAGTATATCTTGAAACCTTGGATGCAACTTCTGTAGTTATGTATGATGTTACAGCCGGTAATTTTTATCACTTAATTAAGAGTGGAGGTGCACTTAGTATGTATGGAACGTTTGCTCCAATTTTCCATTTTGATGGAAGTGGCAATGTAACTTCAGTAACGAATTATTATGGTCAACCAGCATCAAGTACACGATCTGGTGAATTGGATCCATCAGGGATTAACAAGTTTGATGCTGCAACGCATACATTAAGTGTTTCTTACTGGATGAATCAACCATCTGTTATTGCAGGTCACCGTACTCATTATGTTGAAGTATTTACGTATATTGGTAAAAGACCGTAAACACGTTCTATTTACTTTACAAAAAAAGAGTTTCTCAGCCGAGAAACTCTTTTTTTTGTCGAATAATGAATATCTTTACAATATAGCTAGAATCTGATCTAGACTTTTAGCAAAATACGTAGCAGGAAAATTAGTTGGAGATGCTGCAACATTCGGATTAAAGTAAATCTGATCCAACCCTGCATTTTGGGCACCAATAATATCAGCTTCGTAACTGTCACCAATCATAATCGTTTCAGAGACGGTTGCTTCGTTTAAACCCAAGGCATATTCGAATATACGTTTATCAGGTTTCAAAGCTCCTGCAGCTTCCGAAAGTACCACATGTGAGAAGTATTGCTCAATCTGACAACTCTTGAGTTTGCGGTATTGCACTTCAATAAATCCATTTGAAACGATGGTCAGTGGATATTTCGGTGCCAGATAATCTAAGAGTTCGATAGCATAAGGTATGAGAGTTGTTCGGGTGGGTAATAAATCGAGATACTCCTTCCCTATCGCAATGGCTAATTCGGCATCATCAATACCAACCATTTTCAGAGGATGCAGAAATCGTTCCAAGGAAAGAGCTTCTTTGGTTATAAATCCTTTGCCGTACTGATCCCATAACTCAAGATTCCGCTTGGCATAAATTTCAAAATACTGATCGAAATTATCAAAATGATTGTATAATTTTCTGGTTTCGAAAATTTCATGTAACGATGATTTTGCATTGGCATGAAAATCCCAAATAGTATCGTCTAAATCAATAAAAACATATTTATACATAAGCCCCTAACCCCTAAAGGGGAACTAAGTTAGTATTGGTTTGACAAAAATGAACAAAGAGAAGGCGGTATTATGGTTCCCCTTTAGGGGTTAGGGGCCTATTATTCCACCTCAATAACCAGATATTTACTTATACTCCAGAATTCTTCAGGATCAACAATCAGTAATACAAAGTTTCCATTTTCTTTTTCCAGGGTGTAGGAAGATTTAGGATGACCGGTAAGAATCTTTGCATGAGTTGAATACAATGGAATTGATTTCGTTTTCCGTGCATCAATCCGAACAAAATAATTTTTATTAAAATCATGTTGCAGAATACGTTGCTGGCTGAACATTCCTTCTATGGAAACAATTTTCTGTTGTTTCAACTCATTAATCGTTCCAAAGACATACCACGCAGTATGAATGGTTTCCTCCTGTTCTTTAATTTTTACATCTTTGGATTTATTTTCAACGGTCAGATTCTCAACATAACGACCTAATTTAACTACCTGAGTGTCCAGTTTTACAATCAAGGAGTCTTTTTTGGCTAATTCACCATGTAATACGGCCACTTTTGCCGTTTCTTCTTCAAGCGATTTGGTCAGTTTAATGATAGTTTTTTCCAGTTGAGAAGATTTGAATGCGCTTTTTCTGAGTTTTGACTTTAAGCGGGCTAATTCCTGTTTGTTAGCTCTCAGCATATCAAACAAATAAGTCATATCCTCATTCACTTTTGTGCGAACATCGGCAGTCAACTCTGTTCCAACAGGTTGAACTGAAATAACTTTTTCAGTTTCCTTGATTTTCTCAATATTCTGCTCGATCTGATTCATTGCCGAGAAATAACTGTCAACTTCCTGTTGGAGTTTGATTTTTGAATTCATCAACGAATCATTTTGAGCCTGAAGAGCCTTGTAATCAGTAGAATTTTTGACGCATGATGTCAGTATCACAGCCATCAGAGCGAATGTGTAAAAAAACGGTTTCATAACTTAAAAAACTAAATAGTGAGTTGAATGGAAAGTTTAAGTACCTATTGAAAACTTAGCAATTGATTCGGTTTGTTTTCGGCTGCAAAGGTAATGTTATTCTTCTAATCCTGCAACAATTACAACAATTTCTCCTTTGGGGTTATGTTCTGTGTAATAAAGGCTTAAATCCTGCAAAGTGCCCCGTTTGGTTTCTTCAAATAGCTTTGAAATTTCGCGTGAAACAGAAGCTTTTCGTTCATTTCCGAAAAATTCAGCGAGCTGAGTCAGGGTTTTTGCCAATCGGAAGGGTGATTCGTAAAAAATCATGGTTCGTTTTTCGGTGGAAAGTTCTCTGATTTTAGTTTGACGGCCTTTTTTGGGAGGTAAGAAGCCTTCGAAAGTAAAACGGTCGTTGGGCAAACCGGAAGTAACTAAAGCGGGCACAAAAGCCGTTGCACCGGGTAAACATTCTACTTCAATACCATTCTCTATGCACTGACGCACCACCAAGAATCCGGGATCGGAAATGGCAGGTGTACCGGCATCGGAAATCAACGCCACTTTCTGACCGTTCATAATACGCTGAACCACATTTTCAACTGTTTTATGCTCGTTGAATTTATGGTGCGATTGCATAGGAGTCTTAATTTCAAAATGTTTGAGCAAAAACCCACTGGTGCGTGTATCTTCTGCCAAAATTAAATCGGCTTCTTTCAGTACCCGAATGGCACGAAAAGTCATATCTTCGAGGTTTCCAATCGGTGTAGGTACAACAAAAAGTTTCATAATAATCTCAGTATTTAATTAACGTATGTGTTCATATCTTTTTTTGTAAATATATTTTCTATCCTTGTTATTTTTTTATCTTTGCAAAGATTAAAAGTGCTAACTACCGGCATGAAGATATAAACCGCAGTAAAGGTACTATAATCGGAATAAACTATAACGAAAATCACCTAATTTTCAATAAAATACCATGATATATTTCGAACAGAACCATCCAATTCAACAAAAACGTGGGAGTATTGAAGTAATTTGCGGCTCGATGTTTTCAGGAAAAACAGAGGAGTTGATACGGAGATTAAAACGTGCCAATTTTGCTAAGCAAAAAGTGGAGATTTTCAAACCAAAAATTGACACGCGTTATTCGGAAGATGAGGTTGTTTCGCATGACCGGACTGCCATTCGTTCCACACCGGTTGATTCGTCGGGTAGCATTTTGCTTATGGCTGGTGATGTGGATGTGGTCGGAATTGACGAGGCTCAGTTTTTCGACGATGGATTAGTGGATGTTTGCACACAGCTTGCCAATCAGGGTATTCGGGTCATCATTGCCGGACTGGATATGGATTTCAAGGGCATACCGTTCGGACCTATGCCTGCTCTCTGCGCGATTGCCGAAGATGTGTATAAAGTTCATGCTATATGTGTTCGGTGTGGATCGCTGGCTTATGTTTCGCACCGCTTAGTTGACAGCGACAAACGCGTTCTACTAGGTGAGATGACTGAATATGAACCCATTTGCAGGGATTGCTTTAATAAAACGAGGACAACCCCAAACCCCTAAAGAGGATTTTAGTGCAGAGAAATTAGAAATAAATATAAAAAGTTACATTATAGAATTCCCCCTGCGGGGGATCAAAGGGGGCTTATTTATGAACTCAAAACCTTATACCTTCGATCGGGTGGTAAGAATGCTTATCGGTTTAAGCATTCTGGCACTGCTTTATTTGTTGATTGTCAGACTGAGTAATGTATTACTTCCCTTCCTGGTTGCCTGGTTGATGGCTTATTTAATGCAACCATTCGTGTCATTTTTTCAACACAAACTAAAATTTAAAAGTCGCAGTCTCTCGATTCTTGCGACACTTATATTGTTTTTCGGTTCAATAACCGGAATAATTCTATTATTAGCTCCCATTGTAAGTGTGGAAATTCAGAAACTTTCGGAACTCGTTGTTAGCTATAGCCAAAATCTGAATATGAATTCATTTTTGCCCAAAGCCTGGCAACACGAAATTCAGCGTTACCTTTCGCACATGAATCTTCAGACCATTCTGAAAGATGAAAACATCATGAACAGCATCCGCAAACTGGCACCACAATTGTGGGATTTTATTAATGGTTCGCTCGACTTTATTCTGGGATTTTCGGTGGTAATTATTGTTTTTCTGTATCTGATTTTCATTCTGTTGGATTTCGAAAAAATATCCGCCTCCATGTTGGGAATTATTCCGCCTAAGTACAAAGAACTGATAACTGAAATCATTGTGGATATGGAAAGTGGTATGAACCGCTATTTCCGTGGGCAGGCATTAATAGCCCTTATTGTGGGAATACTTTTCATCATCGGATTCAGCATTATTGGCATGCCGCTCGCCATTGTTATGGGCGTACTGATTGGCGTATTGAATATGGTGCCTTATCTGAAAGCCGTCGCCCTAATTCCTTCCTTGATGCTGGGCTTGCTTCAATCGTTCGAAACCGGTCAAAATTTAACGTCGGTGCTGATTGGAATTGCAGTGGTATTTGTGGTTATTCAGTTGCTCGAAGACCTGATTCTCACGCCACGCATTATGGGAAAAGTTACCGGACTTAATCCGGCTGTCATTCTGCTATCGCTTTCCATTTGGGGCTCGTTGATGGGAATGGTGGGACTGATTATTGCCCTTCCGCTCACCACGCTTATGATTTCGTATTACAAACGCTTTGTGCTGGAAGAAAATAAAGCGGAAGAAACAATTCCGGCAGCTGAAGAGGCTGCAGAAAAGAAAATAATAGAGTAATATGAAAGCAGAGCTTTCTTTTTAACTTTGTCATAACAGGACGCTGTGGTGAACGTCGGGAGAAAAAATGATACGCTACGGTGAACGGGGGAAGTTATGGTTGTATAGATTAAGACGGGATTCTTGGCAAGCCAAGCGGCAGAGCCGAGCGGCAAATCCTAAGAATACATACAGTTGGGATTGCAAATCCCAACGACAATGCACAAATTTGGTACATTTAATGTAAAGAATATATCCGGCAGGACGGGACAATTCTTTAAGACTTTGGTAATTATGAAAGGAATAGTAAAATATGGCATTGATTTGAAACGAAATAATAATTGGCTTTATGTTATAATTGACGTATTTGACAATGATTATTTTATTATGGAAGAAAATTATTACACAAAACATAAACTAAAATCACCAATTACTAAAAGAGAAATAGATACTTTGTTGAAAGGCAGAAAGGTAGATTTTGATTTTCAAAATATCGGAGATTTAAAAATTGTTATAAAGGTTTTTTCTATTTATGAGTGATAATTTTATGTTTGTATTCGGTAATGTTCAGAGTGCCTGAAAGCCTAAAATTATCTTTTGAAGTGATTCATTAACCCGATATTATCAGTAGCTAAATATAACAGACCTGAGGCTAGCAGATATGAAAAAAATTATTATTGCACTTATTTGCTTAATTATTCTTTCTTGTACAAATGAGAAAATTTCAACAGGTGTAGGTGACTTTGTTTTTTCAGGAGACGACAAACAAATATACTTTAACTTCTTCAATGGAATAAGCTCATCAATATATAGAGTTGATTCATCAGGAAATAATGTGAAAATATTAATCCCGGCAATAAACAATATTTCATTTTATCGTCTGCGTTTTTTCAATGATAACCAAAATTTTGTTTTAATCGGGGGAGACCCATATTCAAATAAAGCAGCTATATTCAAATCTGATTTAAAAACATTATCAGTAAAACGTTTAACTGGAAGTGAGAGTATAATTACAGAAGCATTTCCGTCTCGATATAGTAACTCAATAATCTTTTGTAAATCAGATACATTTGCTCAAAATTCTCCAATTGCAAAAGCAAGTAATCGTGGTACAGATATTTATTCATTAAATCTTGACAATAACCAAATAACCAAAATTTCAAAGTTAAAAGCTTATTTATTAGCCAATGTTTCTGAGTTAAATAAAGATATATTCGTAGTTCATTATTTTGATAAAGATCATGGTATGTATATTTTCACAAGAAATGACCCATCAAAATTGCTAAAGATTTGTGCAAAAAATGAATCTGATGAAACACGAAATCATTACTATGATATTTTATTTTCAGAAAAATTTAACTGCTTTGTTTTCTCAAATGGCTATGGATTAAGTTTAATGGATGGTAAGAGGTTTGTAAAAACTATTTATAATTTACCTGATGGTAGAATTTCCAGTTTTTGCATGTTCAATACTTGTCCTCGTGTACTTTTTACAGTAGATGGCGATAAGAATTTTTATTCCATAAATTTTGATGGGACAGATATAAAAACAATAAAAATAAATTTGCCAAAAAGAAAAGATTGAAAGATTTGGTAATCTTAAGATTTGCCTTTGAAAAATAATCGAGAAACACACGCTGGCGCACTTTTGTATAGTGAGCAAATACATTTAATTCTTAGCTCTTAATTCTCCTCAATCTTTATATCCCGTATCATTAACTGAATCGACGTATTGTTGTTGAATGAATTTTCTTCCAGCGTGTAACAAATATCAAGCGGATTGAGGGCTTTCAGGTGGTCGTTGTACTCAAACATACGGAAAGCAATGCCGTTCATCACGTTTTCGGAACTTGAATCGACCAGTTCCAGTTTCAGGTGTTCCTGCTCCTTCCCTACCAGGCGGCTTGTGCCGTAATCAAAAACCTTTTTCGATACAAATACCGGCTTCATATTGCCCGGACCAAAGGGACCAAACTGTTTCAGCACCCGGAAGAATTTGGGAGTTATATCCTTAAATTCAAGCACCGAATCCATTTCTATTTGTGGATAGGTTTGCTCTTCCAATATCGTTTCAGCTACATATTTTTCAAAACGGTCGGTAAATATCAGCACGTTTTCTTCCTTCATTGTCAAACCGGCAGCATACATGTGACCACCAAAGTTTTCAAGCAAATCGCGGCATGAATCAATGGCTTTATAAATGTCGAAACCAGGAACAGAACGAGCCGAACCGGAGGCAAAGCCATTGGAATTAGACAAAACGATACTTGGTTTGTAGAATTCTTCCGAAAGGCGCGAAGCCACAATTCCAATTACGCCTTTGTGCCAGTCAGGTTTATGAACGACTATTGATCTTCGTTCAGCATAGCGTTTGTCAGCAGCAATCAGTGCAATGGCTTCATCGGTTATGTTTTTATCGAGATCTTTACGGTCGTTATTGTATTCGTTTATCGTGTCACTTTTTTCTTTGGCAAAAGCATGATCGCTCGAAACAAGCAGTTCCACCGCTTCCGAAGCCAGTTTCATACGTCCCGAAGCGTTGATGCGTGGACCAATTTTGAACACAATATCGCTGATGGAAATTTCTTTATCGGTCAGGCCGCACACTTCCAGAATGCCTTTCAGGCCGACACTTGGGTTGGAATTGATTTGTTTCAGTCCATAAAATGCCAATATGCGGTTTTCACCCGTTATTGGCACAATATCAGAGGCAATGCTCAATGCCAGTAAATCGAGCAATGGTGTAAGCTTTGAAAAATCTATGTCGTTGGTAATGGCAAAAGCCTGCATCAGCTTAAAGCCCACTCCACAACCGGAAAGATGTTTGTAAGGATACGTGCAATCGTCCCGTTTCGGGTCGAGAACAGCCACGGCTGGTGGCAAAACTTCATCGGGAGTATGATGGTCGCAAATAATAAAATCTACGCCTTTACTGAGTGCATATTCTACTTTGGCCACCGCTTTTATACCACAATCGAGCGCAATGACAAGTTTAAAATCGTTGGCAGCAGCAAAATCAATTCCCTGAATGGATATGCCGTAACCTTCATTATAGCGGTCGGGGATATAAAAATCGATATTGGAGTAAAATTGTTTGAGGAACTTATAGACCAAGGCCACAGAGGTTGTTCCATCTACGTCGTAATCGCCGTAAACAAGAATTTTCTCGTTCCGATGCATGGCTTTAGTAAGCCGATCGACTGCATTTTGCATGTCGGTCATCAGGAATGGGTCGTGTAAATCGTTTAAATCGGGGCGAAAAAAACGACGGGCATCTTCAAAAGTCAAGATATCCCGTTGAATCAACAATTGGGCAAGTATGGGACTTATGCTAAGTTCTTCTGCTAATTTGTTTTGTATCTCAATTTGTTGTTCGTTAAGTGTTCTGTAAATCCAGGTATTTATCATTGTGTATTATTTTTTCTCTCTGAATCAGGACCTACGCTATTCCTGAACTAAAAACAAGCCCTTATTTTTCAATCTCTTATGCAACGGATCAACATCACTCAACAACTTGCTGTTTGTGTGCTGTAAAAGTAGCCAAAAAAAATTAAACCGACAAACCGTATTTTACTCATCTTTTGGAAAGAGGCATTATTTATCTTATCAAATAGGGAATTAATTTGTATTTTTGCACTAAATTTTATTTTAGGTCTTTAAAAATAAATCGCTAATTTTCACGTTTATTTATTTTAGCAAACTACTGTTTTTATGTTTTTAGTTCAGAATGACTATGCAGGATGAAATAAAAAAAGCAATTGAAGTACTTCGGGCGGGTGGCGTAATCCTGTATCCGACGGATACTGTGTGGGGATTGGGCTGCGATGCGACCAATGAAGAAGCAGTGAAACGGATTTTTGAAATTAAAAAACGAGCTGATGTCAAAGCTATGCTGGTGCTGGTGGATAATGCCACCCGAATTCAGGGATATGTAGACGAAGTGCCAGATATGGCGTGGGAGCTGATTGACGTGAGTGAAAAACCGCTGACCATTATTTACCCCGAAGCCAAAAATCTGGCTAAAAACCTGCTTGCGGATGATAAATCCATAGGCATTCGGGTGACGAAAGAAACCTTTTCGAAAACACTGTGTGAACGATTTAGAAAGCCACTTGTTTCTACATCAGCCAACCTGAGCGGCGAACCAAGTCCGGCAAATTTCAGTCACATTTCGAAAGAGATCAAATCTTCAGTTGATTATGTGGTCAATTTTCGCCAAAACGAAACAAGTGCTCCCAGACCATCATCGATTATTAAGTTAGGAAAAGGGAATGTGATTCAAATTATCAGAGAATAGCCATTAAATGGATAAAAACAGACTCTATCAAAAATATATTTCTTACGATATTTTGGCTGCACTTATGGTGTGGATTTCGTTTGTCATCTTCCGGAAAACAATAAATGATATTCAAATTCTGGATAGTATTCATATATTAATTCCAAATTACGATTACCTCACGAGTCTGCTGCTTTTTCCTTTCTATTGTATTTTTGTTCATTATTTGACAGGAGTGTATCTTAACACACATAAGAAAAACAGAATTAATCTGATTCTAAGCACACTGGCATCGTCTTCTATTATTTCTGTGTCAGTCTTTTTGGTACTGAAACTGGGCGATGTGGTGGTTTCATACGAGTATTTTTACTTCTCATTACTAGTCTTGTTTGGATTGTTGTTCATCTTTACTTTTTCATTTAGAAATATTATCTTTTCCAAAATTCAAAATAATTACAAATCCAAGAAATGGACCATTAATACCTTAATTATCGGTAATGGAGCTAATGCACTAAAGATTGCCGGTGACATTGAAAAACACGCACCACAAAACACAATCACCGGCTTTGTCACGACAGATAAAAAAACAGCAATTCCCGCGGATAAATTGATTGGAAATATGTCACAAATTGCTGCTATTATTGAAAAATACAGCATCGAAGAAACCATTGTAGCCTTAGATAATGAGGAAGATGAAACTGAATTGTTTGAGATTATTAACTCACTTTACAAATTCAATATCGAGATTCAGTTTACGCCTCGTTTGTACGAAATTCTGATTGGTAGTGCCAAAATCACTAAACTAGGAATCAGCCCCTTGGTAAGCATCACCAAATCGTCGATGTCCGATTGGCAGGCAAGTTTCAAACGTTTTTTGGATATAGTTATTTCACTTATTTCGCTTAGCTTAGTTTCGCCCTTTATCATTTTTTTCAGCATCAGAATTAAAGCCGATTCAAAAGGACCAATTTTTTATCGTCAGGAACGGATTGGGCAATTTGGCCGACCCTTCAAAATCCTGAAATTCCGAACCATGTATACCGGAGCTGAAAACGGCACACCGAAATTAAGCAGCTCCAACGACGAACGTATAACTCCGATTGGGCGTATGCTCCGCAAATACCGCATTGATGAAATTCCACAGTTCTGGAACATCCTGAAAGGTGATATGAGTCTGGTAGGACCACGCCCGGAACGCCGCTACTATATCAACAAAATTATGGACGAAGCTCCATATTATTGCCTGCTCTACAAAATCCGACCGGGATTGACTTCGTGGGGACCAATTAAAATTGGCTATTCCGACACCGTGGAAAAGATGATTGAACGACTAAATTACGACATTATTTATATGGAAAATATGTCGTTGGCTACTGATATGAAAATTTTGATGTACACCTTCGAAATTATCTTTAAAGGAAAGGGAGTGTAAAACCAAAAACAAGGATTTACCCTTGCTACTTCTTATAACTTATACAATACATAGGACTCAAACAATCTGTTAAACTTAGGAATCAGTATACGAGATTGCTCCTCATTTATTTCTCCGTTTTCTTGCAAAATACGCAGTTACTCACTATCTTTGTATAGCTCAAAACCACTTATTCGTTTCTGAATATTTCTGCTATAAACTACAGATTTGTGGCATATTCACGTTAAATAATTCATCGAAAAACAATTTTGAAGAACTTTTGGAAAAAGTGGTTTTGATTTTTTTTGAGTTGCTTACAAATCGTCGATTTTTATGTAAGTTTGCATTCTTATAAATTAGAACGAAAATGAACTGCGAACAACTGAATAAATTCTGCAAAGATACCTTGATGGAGCATTTGGATATTGTATATACCGAAGTCTCCGATGGCCGGATTGTGGCCAAAATGCCGGTCGACAGCCGGACTTTTCAACCCATGAAACGACTGCATGGCGGCGCCACGATGGCTTTAGCCGAATCAGTTGGGAGTGCCGGATCGATGACACTGATTGATCCAAAACAATTTGCCGTACTGGGGGTTGAAATCAGCGGAAGTCATGTGGCTACAACCAGTGAGAATGAAGTTTTTGGTATTGGCACATTGATTCATCGTGGAGCTACACAGCATGTTTGGGAAATTCGAGTAGAAGATAAATCCGGTAAATTAATTTCGCTTTGCCGCCTTACAAACCGTATTGTTCCACTAAAGAAATGATTCCGGAAACCAATTCATATCAGCAACTTAGCAAACTTCAAAAGGTTTTACTCAAACAGAACATTCCTTTTACTTCGTATCGATTACCCCTCGAAACGGAAATCATTACACTGGTTCAGCATCAGTCATTACCCGAAAAGTTACATTCCATGCGGGATATTGATAAGAGTATTGGTTTTGTTGTGTCCCCTTTTAACGAATCTGTTGATCATGGAAGTTTTCTTCTAAAACCCGATTGCGTTTTTTTCTCCAACGAGATTGATGATATTTATATACAGAAACTGTCGGACAACAATAACTTTGTTGAATTAAAAAAAGGTATAAATTCGACACAATCTACTTCCAGCGATGAATTTATCAGCAACGTAAACAAAGCGGTGGAAGCTATGAATGCGGGTGAGTTTCACAAAGTGGTACTCTCAAAAGTACGATTGGAACAATTAGCTGTTGGCTTTCAACCTGAAGTGTTTTTTCTGAAATTATGTGAGAAATATCCGCAAGCCATGGTTTATCTACTTCAATTACCTGAGCTTGGGTGTTGGATGGGTGCTACACCGGAACCTTTGTTAGTGGTGGAAGCCGAAACGGTGAAAACGGTTTCGCTTGCCGGAACGCAAATTGCCACCGGAGCTACTGTAGATTCTTATCTGTGGGCTGAAAAAGAATTGGAAGAGCAAGGAATTGTGACCGATTTTGTCGAAAACACCCTTCAATCCCTGGACATTACGAATTACAGCAAAACCGGACCAATGAATTATCAGGCGGCTAATTTGATCCATTTAAAAACAGCTTTCGAATTTCCACAAGCTGAATTGAAAAATAGCTTTAGTGACTTACTGAAAGCTTTACACCCAACCCCTTCGGTGGGTGGATTGCCTAAAACGGAAGCACGCAATTTCATTCTGGCAAACGAAAGACACGATAGGAGTTATTATACAGGCTTTCTTGGTCCTATTAATATCAACAAAAAAATAGATATCTTTGTAAACCTTCGCTGCCTTAAATTGTTTGACAAACAATTTGTATTGTACAGCGGAGCAGGAATTACCGCATCATCCGTTGCTGAGAATGAATGGACAGAAACGGATAATAAAATGCTTACAATGATGAATGTGATGAACAGTTGACAATTGAAAGTTGACAATTAAAACAATAAAAATATGCCTCATTTCCGACAGGGAATTAAAAACATACCCGAAATCTGCGCTCGTCATGGCGTAAGGAAAGTAATTATTGCTCCCGGATCGCGCAATGCACCCTTGATCTTTGCTTTTACGGATCAGCCGGATATGGAATGTCTGAGCATGATTGATGAACGTTCGGCTGCTTACTTTGCATTAGGAATTGCACTTCAAAGTACTGAACCTGTGGCACTTATTTGTACATCGGGAACGGCTGTTTTGAACTTTGCACCGGCCATTGCTGAAGCCTATTATCAAAACCTGCCGCTGCTTATTTTTACTGCCGATCGTCCAGCAGAAATGATTGATCAGGCTGATGGACAAACGCTTCGTCAAGCCAATATTTACGCCAATTATATAAAAGCAAGTTTCGATTTGCCGGTTGAAACGGTAGTTACTTCGGATTTGGATTTTTCCGACCGTCAGGTTTCGCAAGCAATTGACACAGCTATTTCATACCCACAAGGTCCGGTGCAGATTAATGTGCCAATGCGTGAGCCTATTTATACGGCTTTGCCCGAAATGCACAGTAACCCAAAGATTCTCAAAACGCTTAGGACAACAAATACTTTGAGTACAGAGTGCCTGCAACAACTTAAAGGAACTTGGTTGAAGCATAAAAAGAAGTTGGTTGTTTTCGGAGTTTTCCCTGAAAATACAGCATTGAATGCTTTGGCAAATCATTTGGCTAATGAACCGGATGTGGTGGTTTTAGCTGAAAATTTATCCAATATTAGCGGGAAGAATATTATTACTCAGTTGGAATCTTTGTTTTCGAGAGTGAACTCAACGGAAAATTCGGAAGATTTTGCTCCTGATTTACTTATAACCATTGGTCATTCAGTAATTTGCAAACAATTGAAAATCTTTCTGCGTGGTCATCAACCTACTGAGCAATGGCAAGTTGAATCGTCGATGCCTTATGTGGATACATACAAAAGCCTGACTTCCATTGTCCCTGGTTTGGCAACCGATGTGCTTTCAGAAATGCCATTCAGGCAAATTGAAAGCCATTTTTCGACTGTTTATCAATCGGAAATGGCAAAAATAGCGGTACTTCACACTGACTTTGTAAATAATAAACCATTGTCGGACATGAGAGTAACGGTTGAATTACTAAAACAGACTCCTGCCGGAACGGTCTTGCACCTCGCTAACAGCACTTCAGTTCGCTGGACACAGCTTTTTCCAGCTCGGCCTGATTTGACTTACATTTGTAACCGTGGCACATCGGGTATTGATGGAAGTGTTTCTACTGCTGCTGGTTATGCTTACAGTTCAAAGCAAGCAACGGTTTTCCTAACAGGCGATTTGTCGTTTATCTACGATTCTAACGGCTTATGGAATAATTATATTGCTGACAACCTGAAAATCATTGTGATGAATAATAACGGCGGAAACATCTTCCGCTTTATTGGAGATAAAGAATTGATGGCAAAAAGTCTGGATTTCTTTACAACACCGCACAAAGTCAATATAGAATCATTGGTGAAAGCCTATGGATTGAATTATATGGCTTGCAATACGACTGAAGAACTGGAAATTAAAATAGAAAATTTACTTTTTTCTGAAAAAGCAACAGTTCTAGAAATATTTACCGATTCCAATTTAAATACTGAGAATTATAAGGGGTATTTTAAAAACATAAAACAAATAATCGATTAAGCAACTCAACAAATAAGCATTTTTTATATGAGAATCTGGACAAGCATTAAAGAATTTGAAGAAATTAAGTTCGAATATTTCGAAGGAATAGCCAAAATAACCATTAACCGTCCGCGTTATCGTAACGCTTTTACACCTGATACAATCAAAGAAATCATTGAATGTATGGTCTTTTGCCGTGACAGTGAAGATATTGCTACTGTGATTTTGACCGGCGAAGGCGACATGGCATTTTGTAGCGGAGGTGATATCAATGTAAAACAAATTGGCGGATATATTGGTAAAGATGGTGTTCCACGATTGAATGTACTCGATTTACAAAAACTGATTCGTAGTCTGCCAAAACCCGTTGTGGCTATGGTAAATGGTTTTGCTATTGGTGGTGGTCATGTATTGCAGGTGGTTTGTGATTTGTCCATTGCTTCTGAAAATGCTATTTTCGGACAAACAGGACCTAAAGTAGGAAGTTTTGATGCAGGTTTTGGATCATCGTATCTTGCCCGCATAGTCGGACAGAAAAAAGCCCGCGAAATTTGGTTTTTGTGCCGCCAATACTCAGCTGCTGAAGCGTTAGAAATGGGATTAGTAAACACCGTTGTTCCATTGGACCAATTGGAAGATGAAACTGTAAAATGGTGCAAGGAAATGATGCAGCACAGTCCGCTGGCCTTGCGTATGATTAAAGCCGGACTCAATGCCGAGCTTGACGGACAAGCTGGTATTCAGGAGCTTGCGGGTAATGCCACCATGCTTTACTACATGACCGAGGAAGCGCACGAAGGCAAAAATGCTTTTCTGGAAAAACGTAAACCGGATTTCTCTAAATATCCGAAAATGCCATAAAGAAGCCCCCTAAATCCCCCTAAAGGGGACTTTAAAACGCAGAATTTAAAACAATATTATTTATGACAAACAAAAAACAGAAAGAACTAACTACAACTCCCCCTTCGGGGGATTTAGTGGGCTGGAAACCCTGGATTGCAGCATTTCGACTGAAAACATTGCCACTTGCTATATCAAATACTTTGGTTGGATCGGCACTGGCTGTGATGGATGGTGGTTTTAGTTGGTCGGTATTTGTACTGGCAGCGCTGACAACTGTTTTACTGCAAATATTATCGAACATGGCCAACGATTATGGTGATTTTGTGAATGGAAAAGACACAGCAGAGCGTGTTGGACCAAAACGAATGGTGCAGTCGGGAGAAATTTCAGCTCAAACTATGTTGAAAGGCATGATTGTGGTGGGTGTTTTGTGTTCTATTACCGGAGTATCATTAATCTGGATTGGCACTAAGGGAATTGATATTGGCAATATGCTTATTTTCGCGGTGTTGGGATTAGCTGCCATTGCAGCTGCCATAAAATATACTGTTGGCAAAAATCCCTATGGTTATCGTGGATTAGGCGATTTGTTCGTATTCATCTTTTTCGGATTGGTTGGTGTCATCGGAACCTATTTTATGCACACACAAAGTTTCCGTTGGGATTTGTTACTTCCGGCCTCTTCTATTGGTTTTTTAAGTATGGGCGTACTGAATATGAATAATATGCGTGATTATGAAGCCGACAAAAATGCAGGAAAGAGAACCATCGTGGTGGCTATAGGTGAACGAAATGCTGCTTTTTATCATTTATTTTTGTTGGGTGGAGCTGTTCTGTTTACGGCTTTTTTCACCTTATTGAACTACCACAAGCCCTGGCAATGGCTTTTCTTACTTTCTACACCAATACTTCTTATGAATCTCAAAAAAGTTTTCAGTTATAAAAGTGGACTTGAACTTTACGCTGAATTACCGCGAGTATCATTGGCAGCTTTGCTGTTTTCACTGTTGTTTTTGCTGGGGGTAATCTTATAAAAGAGGATAATTGAAAGCCAGCTATCATCATATCAATTTACAATTCAAATCCCCGGCTGGAACTTCCAGGGGGGTTTTATTGCAAAAACCAACTTCGTTTCTGATATTGGAAAAGGATGATTTTATAGGTATTGGTGAATGCTCAACCATTCCCGATTTAAGCATCGATCCACACGAAACTTACAATCAGAAAATGGATGAACTTTGCCGGGTTATTAATTCGGGTCAACAGCTTGATTCTTTAGATTTGTTAGCTTATCCTTCCATAGCTTTCGGATTGGAAACGGCTTTACTTGATTTGGAAGCCAGTGTTTCAAAAAATCTTTTCCCTTCTGCTTTTACGGAAGGAAAAACCGGAATTCCGATCAATGGATTGGTGTGGATGGGCGATAAAGACTTTATGCAAAAACAAATTCGGGACAAAATTACAGCCGGTTTCCGATGCATTAAACTAAAAGTAGGAGCTATTGATTTCGAAACAGAAGTCGAACTAATTTCCGGTATCCGAAAAGAATTTTCAGCCAGCAATATGGAAATACGACTGGATGCAAATGGCGGTTTTACGGCATCAAATGCATTGAACAAGCTTGAACGACTATCGGGTTATAATATTCATTCCATCGAACAACCGATAAAACCGCGGCAATGGGAAGTTATGGCGGAAATTTGTCTGAAATCACCTATTCCCATTGTGCTGGATGAAGAACTGATTGGAACTGCTCCGGATGAAGAAATGCTGAAAACAATTCAACCTGCTTATGTTATTCTGAAACCAAGTTTGCTGGGTGGATTCAAAGTGGCTGAAGAATGGATTCGGTTAGCAGAAAAGCATAAAATAGCTTGGTGGATTACTTCGGCACTTGAAGCGAATATTGGTTTGAATGCGATAGCACAATGGACCGCCACACTGGGTTCAAAATTGCCACAAGGATTGGGAACTGGTCAGCTCTACCACAATAATATCCCTTCACCACTTGAAATTCGGGATGCAAAGTTGTTTTACAACAATAATGAAACCTGGGATTTAAGTTCGATTTTAAGCTGATGTCAGAAACTATAAAACTAAACGGGGAAATTTTCAATCGGGAGAAAATTGCCGATTTGAAAACAAGCTACGAATCAACTGTTTCCTGGCAAAGTTCCATTTATGAATTTCTGACTAACTGGTTTGACGATTCGGATTTTATCGTCTCTTTTACTTCCGGTTCAACCGGCACTCCCAAAGAAATCAGACTATTGAAAACATCAATGCGTAATTCAGCTCGCATGACTAATGCTTTTTTCGGTCTTGATAAAACGAAAACTGCTTTGCTTTGTTTACCGGCTTCGTATATTGCGGGCAAAATGATGCTGGTTCGGGGAATAGTTGGTGGATTTAATCTGATAATTGTTGAGCCGAAAGCAAATCCATTTGAAAATCTTACCCTATTAATTGATTTTACAGCTATAACTCCTTATCAATTATATCATTCTGCTGAAACATTAAAGTCCGGAACGATTCGAAATATCATTGTTGGTGGAGGGCATATTAATGCAAAACTTGAAGCATTAGCTGCTGAAATTTCTGCTTCCCTGTACGAAACCTATGGAATGACCGAAACAGCTTCACACATTGCATTGCGTTGTTTAAATGGGAATCGAAAATCGGATTATTTTACGGTACTCGATGGAGTTTCCATTCGGCAGGATGAGCGAAATTGTCTGGCAATTTCGGCATCACATTTAGCTGAGAAGGAATTTATAAGCAATGATATTGTAGAACTTAAGGACTCAAAATCATTTCGATGGCTTGGGCGCTTTGATTCTGTAATTAATTCAGGTGGAGTGAAAATTCATCCGGAACAACTGGAAAAAAAGCTGGAAGAATATATTGCATCCAACTTTTTTATTTCTTCAGTTCCCGATGAATTGCTGGGAAATAAAGTTGTATTAGTTATTGAATCAGAGACATTTAATCACGAGAGGGAAGAAAACTTAAAAGCTCACTTTGCAAAAGTTCTTTCAAAATACGAAATTCCAAAGCAGATCTTCTATTTGTCGGCTTTCATTTATTCCGAAAGCAATAAATTCTTGCGGAATGAAACATTAGCAAAAGTTATTTCCCCGAAGATAACATAAAATCTTTGTTGAAACTTTTTCGTTCCATAGATGATCCTCCACGCATCTCGGTTGGCATTTCTGCATTCATCTCTGATCCTTGCATTTGACCCATACTACCTTGCATTTCGCCACCCATTTCAGCACCTCCATTCATACCCCGACCTTCACCCATTCCACGTCCACCGCCGTAGATTCCACCGCTACGACCACCACCCGATCGGGTTCTCATTTTGTGTATTTCATTCTGTGACAACTCGTTTACAATAACCTGAAGTTGAATTTGTGTGGCGGCAACTTTATCCAAACTGTAATTATTCCCAAACAACTCACGTAATGGCACCTGAATTTCATAGGTTGCTAACTCTTTATTGGATTTGCTACGAGCAAAAAAGATATTTTCCGTATTTTTAGCTGTTATCATTCCATTGCTAAACTGAAATCCGTCCAGTAAAACTGTATCATTCAGAATAATCTCGGGCTTCGTAACGGATTTATCAACCAAAATATCCTTTCTTACTTCCTGAGAATTCATTGGTGGCATTTCAGTAAATTTATTTGCCTGAAAAGTTATTTCAGTTTTCAACGGTGTGGCTATTTTAAGTTTAAATCTTATAGAAAAACCAGCCCGGAAAAGTTGCATTTGAGTGGCTCGATCAGCAGCTTTGAGTATAAAATATAAGTTCGTAGCATCGTTTCTGAATTCATATTTCAAATTTGATTCTGTATTAAAAAAACGGGGTAACAAGCCCCAATCAGAGCCATCACCATCAATTTTAATGGGCTGTGTTTGCCATTTGGCTGAACTTAACTGTGCGAAAACATTGCTTGACAAAGCTAAAAGGCTTAACAGCACTATTGGAAACATTCTTTTCATTTTCTGTGATAAATTAAGCTTAACGTTCATTTGAGAAAAATCAATTGTTAATAACGCGATTGAACTAAATATATTCATTAACTTTGCCACAAATGTAGTTGACTTTTGGTCTAAGTTCCTATCTAAGGATAAATATTTTACAAAAAATTATCCAAAACTGCTCTACTTTTATTTTTCTATACAAAAATCTGATTAAAATGAGACAATTACCTCCTCAATCCGACCCATCTTTTGGTTTTTCCAATTCTCCTTTTGGTGAATGTTGCATTGCCTTTTCGAATGACGGAATATGTGCACTCACTTTTCCCGAAAATCATGAAGGAGCATATCTCGATCTTGAGAATCGTTTTCCGGAAACTGATTTTCAGCAAAATGACAAAGGAGCTGAACGACTTGCAAATCAGATTTTTGAAAAAGGAGAAAACCCAACTTTAAATCCAATTGGTAGTGATTTTCAGCAATCAATATGGAAAGCCTTACAAAGAATTCCAGCCGGTGAAACTACAACCTATGCACTAATAGCTGAAGCGATTGGACGCCCGAAAGCGGTACGGGCCGTGGGGACTGCTATTGGTGCAAATCCGATAGCGTATCTTATTCCCTGTCATCGAGTTATCAGATCGGATGGCGGTTTGGGCGGTTTCCGTTGGGGACTAGATTGCAAAAAGAAAATGCTGGAATGGGAAAAAAAATAGTCTAAAAAATTAATATGGAGAACATTCAACAAACAATAAAAGAGTATTTCAAGATAATTTCAATTTTTCATTTTGCTTTAGCGTTGGGTATTACTGTGTTCGGGCTAGTTATTTCGTTTCTGGTCGCTGATTTCCAACACCCTGATAATGAATCTGATTTTGCAAAAATATTAGTTTATTTAGTTCCCGGATTACTAATTGTGGGAATAGTTGCAAGTAAAATGGTATTTAGTAACAGATTAAATATTTTAAAAGACGAAATGGATTTTAAACTTAAATTGGAAAAATATAGAGAAGCATTAATTATTAGGTACGCCTTACTTGAAGGTCCTGGTATATTTGCACTTGTTTCTGTGTTTCTGACCAACAACAGTGAATATTTAATTTACGCAGCTGCAATGCTTATTTTCATACTTATTAAAAAACCATCAATTAAATCAGCAATTAACGAATTAGAATTAGATCAAACCGAAATTTCAAAAATTGAAAATCCTGATTACGTAATTTAATATTACTAAAATCAAGTACAAATAAATTCATCATCTAACTAAAATCAACATCGTATGGAACTACCTATTAGTCTAATCGTTCTGGGAGTAATTATTCTCCTCTTTATTTTTTCAGGATTTGTTACTGTAAATCAGGGAAATGTAGCTGTTATTACTATTTTCGGAAAGTACCGGCGTATTATGGCTCCGGGTCTAAACTTTAAAATTCCATTTATCGAATTGGTGTACAAACGGATTTCAATTCAGAACCGTTCGGCTGAATTGGAATTTCAGGCTGTGTCACAAGATCAGGCAAATGTTTATTTTAAAGCCATGTTACTTTATGCTGTTTTTAATCAATCGGATGAAACCATCAAAAATGTAGCATTTAAATTTGTGGACGATCGTAGCTTTATGCAAGCATTAATTCGCACTATTGAAGGTACTATCCGTAGTTTTGTGGCGACTAAAAAACAAGCCGAAATACTTGGACTTCGTACAGAGATTATTCAGGAAGTGAAGAAACATTTGGATGACACCCTTCAGGAATGGGGTTTCCACATGATTGATATTCAGCTAAATGATATTACCTTTGATGAAGAAATCATTAAATCCATGTCGCGTGTGGTAGCTTCGAACAACCTGAAAGCTGCTGCCGAAAATGAGGGACAAGCCCTGTTGATTACCCGAACAAAAGCTGCCGAAGCTGAAGGAAATGCAATAAAAATTTCAGCACTTGCCGAAAAAGAAGCTGCTCAACAACGTGGACAGGGTATTGCTTTATTTCGTGAAGAAGTGGCCAAAGGTATGGCATTGGCTGCTAAAGAAATGACTGATGCCGATCTGGATGCTTCATTTCTGTTGTTTAGTATGTGGACGGAAGCAATTAAACATTTTGGTGAAACTGGTAAAGGAAATGTTATTTTTCTTGATGGTTCCACTGACGGAATGAATAAAACCATAAACCAAATGATGGGTATGATGAAAACGAATGAAAAGTCATAAATAACAGATTCAAATTAAAAAGACTATCGCAATTAATTGTGATAGTCTTTTTTTTAGGTGAAAACTGACAATCTACCTGATTTTATTGCCATTTCACTGAATATTGAGTTAGTTTTTAGAATAAATAATTTAGTTTTGCAGAAAATAATTGGTCGACCAACAGAACAAATCAATATGAAAAAGAACAATAAAATCAACATGATAAGCAGATTATTATCAGCAATACTATTATTTTCCTTTTCCGGCAATTATCTTCAAAGCCAGAATTACAAAGTGGTAGATGGTGGCCAAACGAAATGTTTTAATACTACAGGTTCAATCACTTCTCCTTCTGCCGGACAAAGCTTGTATGGACAGGATGCAGCATATACGGGCAATACTTCAAGTTATACCCTAAGTTCCGACACAAAAACTGTTTACGACAACATCACCGGATTGACCTGGATGAGTAGTCCGAATATGACAAACACAGCTCCGGTTAAAACAGACAGAATGAGTTACAGTGCTGCACAATCATGGGTATCTACTGTAAATGCTGCAAACTTTGGTGGTTTTAATGACTGGCGCATTCCAACTATAAAAGAATTATATTCCTTGTATTTGGCAAAAGGAATTGACCCGGGTGGCTCAACTTCTTCAGCAGGTTTAACACCTTTTTTGGATGATACCTATTTTAAATTTGCCTATGGAAATACTTCGATTGGCGAGCGCTTGATTGATCAACAATATTTGTCGAGTAATATTTTTATTCTAAACCCAAGTGAATCAGGTTACACAAAAGATTTTGGTGTGAATTTTTCGGACGGAAGAATTAAAGGTTATGACATGGTGGATGCACTGAGTAAACTCACTAAAACATTTTATGTTCAGTTGGTGCGGGGTAAAACAAACTATGGAATAAACAATTTTGTGGATAATGGCAACCAAACAATTACCGACAATGAAACAAAATTGATGTGGGCAAAAAATGATAATGGTTCAGGTCTAAATTGGACGGATGCGCTAGCTTGGGTTCAAACCAAAAATTCACAGAATTATCTTGGTCATAACGACTGGCGGATGCCTGATATCAAAGAATTGCAAAGTATTATCGATTATTCGCACTCGCCAGATTATGACAATAGTCCGGCAATCAATACCAGCTATTTCAACTGTACTCCGACAATCAATGAAGCAGGACAGTCTGATTGGGGATATTACTGGTCGTCGACAACCCATGAAAGTTACACGACAACGAACGGTGGTGGTGCCGAAGCTGATTATATTCCCTTTGGCAGAGCGCTTGGTTGGCCTTCTACTCAAACAAAATGGGTTGATGTTCACGGTGCAGGTTGCCAGCGAAGCGACCAGAAAATTGGTCCGCCCTATTCGTGGGCAATTCTCAAAACTACAATTGTAAATGCTGTAACTTATACTGGATACTCTTTTGGACCACAAGGAGATGCGATTCGTGGTGCAAATTATGTACGAATTGTCCGTACCATAAGTGGCTCAACCGAAATTTTCAATACGAGTTCTTCAGCAAATGAATATAAACCCACTGAAAATCCTTTCTATCAAACTATTATTATTCAAAACACGACCGGAGCGGAAAATTATCAGTTAGTCAATGTGATGGGTCAAACAGTCTGGGTCGGAAATCAAATTGAAAAACAAAATTTTGTTCACCTGACTTCGGGTATCTATTTTTTGAACATAGCAAATCAAAAAAATATCCAAACAATCAAACTATTGAAAAATTAAATTTTGATTTTGAAAAAGGAAACAGAGAATTGTAAGTTGCAATTCTCTGTTTTTTTATTTCTAATTTGTAAAAATAAATCACTATTTTTGTCCTGAAAAAAAATTGAAAATGTTAATCGAAAACAAACTTTTTGAGCGGTTAAATTACTCGGAAATACATTTTCAGAGAGCTGAATACGAAAATTGCCGGTTTATAAATTGCAATTTCCACGGAATCAATCTGATTGATAATATTCTCAGAGACTGTATTTTTGAAGATTGTGATTTAAGTTTGTGCAATCTGACAGACTCGACGCTAAACGATGTGGTTTTCATTGGCTGCAAGTTGGTTGGTGTCCAATTCGAGAACTGCAGAGATTTTTTATTTTCGGTGAGATTTGAAAAATGCGATTTGAAACTGTCTGTTTTCTTCAAACGAAAAATTAAAAAGACTCGCTTCAAAAACTGTAATCTGCAGGAAACTGATTTCACGGAAGCGGACCTGACTGAATCCATATTCGAAAACTGTGACCTTCAACGAGCAATTTTTCAACGTACAAACCTTGAAAAAGTTGATTTCAGAACTTCGTTTAATTATTCAATCGAACCGGAAGTAAACAAACTGAAAAAAGCCCGATTCTCGAGAATGGGCTTAGCAGGATTACTGGATAAATATGGGATTGCGATTGAATGAGTCCTATTTCCTCAAATCTTTTGCGCCTCTCACCTCAGTTGATACTTCATTGAGCCAACCAGCTTGTTGAAATACAGCAGTCTGAATTTTGACAAAACGGATAGTTGGCAATTTTATAGCATTTCCCATAGAGTCAATGGCATTGGAAATATCAAACTTATTCGCACCCAAATCTGAGTCATAATCAGTTCCATTCAGATTTTTGGCATAGCCCCAGCTAAAAAGTGTGGGAGGAACAATCCAATTTTGAATACCGGTTGTTGAATTATTTACATAGGAATCAGGCAATCGGGTTCCGTAAAGTGTTATGCTGTCAGTTGTTGTAGTAGGCCACCACCATGTTGCAGTAAATTTTGAGCCATAACCCGATTTCAATTCTCCGATCGTTCCTTCGCTGTCTTTCCATATAATATTGGTTGTATCCGTAATGGCTTTATAATACCTCACCCAATAATGCCTTTTGGAATTTGAGAACTGGCTTCCTTTCAGTTCGTACCAGGTTTCGTTTGGTAATCCATCTCCGTTGGTATCGCTCATCACGTAAACAATCCCGGGCTCGGCCGAAGCACCTTTCAACGCAATAAGCTCAAAGTCAAATCCATCGTCATTCAGCACATTATGATCGAATCCGGCCACTACATAGCCACCAAATCCTCCTAAATATAGAAAATCTTTGTCAGCAGTTGGTTCGCCGATAAAGTTAGAACTGTCTGTTTTCTTCGCCAGCAACGCATGCTGGCCAGGAGCATAAACATAATCGAAAACCTGAGATATGTATGCTGATGATTTTGTAGGTTCCTGAAACCACGAGCAGGAAGTCATCACAAAAGAAAGGACGAAAATCAACAGATAAACTGATAGCGTGGGTCGGGAAATCATTAATTGTTTTTTAAGAGCCACAAAGTTAGTGCTTTTTCGAGAAAAAACAGAGCTTGTGTGAGAATAGTTATAAACAAAACTGAAAACCCAAAAAAAAAATCAAATTGCTGATTACAAAACACTTAAACTACAAATACAGTTGAATTATAATAATATATGAATTATTTACGAAAGTCTAAATCCAAACAGAATATTCATCTCGTCTAAATATTAAACAACTAAACCTGATGTAAGAAAATTACTGCTGTTGCGTTTACATTTAACATGTATTGATATTAAAATAAGCTAAGTTGCTCTTTGACATTTTGATTGAATTGACGTTCTTCGCATAGCAAGTCACGTATAGGTGTTTTGTCTAAGGCAG
>Ga0209083_1000209_pt1 | contig 92317 bp, 79 predicted proteins | sample AM7aDNAmetaG_FD_184132 | JGI IMG/M metagenome (GOLD analysis project Ga0209083, IMG submission 184132) | Freshwater microbial communities from Finland to study Microbial Dark Matter (Phase II) - AM7a DNA metaG (SPAdes) (version 3) | ecosystem: Environmental > Aquatic > Freshwater > Lake ...
ATGTGAAAATGTATTTTCTATGCTTTAGAGGATAAAATAAAATTTCATCAAACATTTTGGCTTATTGGACTTTTTTATATTGGCAATTTGACATTGTAGAGTTAATTTACAAATTAATTGCAACCAGAAATTATTACATACCTGTGAGGCTGATTATTGATAATTATTTAAAAATCTCTCCTACTTTCTCAGGTCTTTACTATGAACGAGAATAATACAGCCCGGATATTTGTGCTTTTTCTTTTCTTCGTAATTATTACGATGACTTTTTCTTGTATTGTCGGAAGTGCAGTTGTTGAAAATTCTTCTGACCATTCAAAGACACAGGTACTTATCTATCTTGTTGGAAGTGATCTTGAATCTAAATCCGGAGATGCAACAGCTGATATAATAGAAGCGAGTGACTCCTATGGAAATACCAATTCAAAGGTTCTGGACGTTCTGATTGCGTTTGGCGGGGCGAACAAACAAGGATGGGAGGGGATGAAAATTGCAACAATGGAAGAGATCAATAGAGACCTCCAGGATGGAACAATAGGGAACGGGAATAACTATGAATACTCAGATCCAACTGCAGATATGGGGAACAGTGCGAGCCTTGCAAAATTTTTGGATTTTGCAAGGACCAACAGGCCTTCTGACAGGACGATCTTAATAATTTCTGATCATGGAAACTCGTATCAGGGCATTGGGTTTGATGAAAATACCGATAACGGGCTCCTTTTACCTGACCTTGAAAAGGGGTTAAACCAGGGTGGACTGAAATTTGACCCAATAATATTTGATGCTTGCCTCATGGGGTCAGTTGAAGTCTCGCAAAGTGTTTCGCCCTACTCCAGGTATATTCTTGCATCCGAGGAAATTCAAAGGGGTAGTTTTGATTATGAAAAGATAATTGCCCCCCTTGCCAAAAATCCTGAAGAAGATACTTTGACTCTTACCAAGGATATCGGAGCGACCTATATTTCGAGGGAGACAACATCACCTATTGTAAGGACGGTTTCAATAATTGATGTCTCAAAGGTCCAGGCTATAAATGAAGGTCTTGATTCTCTTGGTGAGAAACTGCTTCCTGTAATACAGACTGAGGAAGGACGTCGTGATATTGAGAAGGCTTATAATGACGCAATCCATCTTGGAATATCTGAAGGAGACAAGGGGACATCAGTAGACCTTGTTTCACTCCTTACAAATATTGAAAAGAAGCGGCCTGAGTTGTCTTCAGACTTGAAATCGGTCATTGCACTTGTTGAAGAAGCTGTTGTTTACAAGAATAATAATAAGTATAGTAAAGATGTTTCAGGAATATCAATTGCGTCTCCGGATGTTTTAACTCCTGCAGATTATGAAAAATATGGTGAAAGTATCAAAATTGGTCCACATTGGGACGAATTTTTCAGATCGCTTTTAAGTACTTCCACCGATTCATTTTCTGTTTCAGATTCATCATCATATGATACCGCATTAAACCCTGGGTCTAACAGTGAAAGTGATAATGTTAAAACCGAAGCATCCCGGAAATTTGAACTCTCACAGCCTTCTTTTATTAAAAAAGGTAATGGTACCTATTCTCTCGTTGATCCCTATGATGATGCCAGTGTTTACTCGACATACTACATTGTCAATGGCTCAAATCTCCTATCAATCGGTTCTGTTCCTGCAACTCCTGACCAAAAAGGGCTTTATAAAATCCCGGAATGGGACGGCCGCTGGTTTTTCCTCGCTGATACAACAAGAAAAATAAATCCTATCCTTCTTGATATGGAATATGATAGTACCACTATTGGTGGATTTGATACCTTCTATTCCTGGATTGATATAAATGACAAGAGTGAGGTTAATAATGCATCACTGGTTACATTCGTCAATAAAAAGAAAGATAAGCCGGAGATGGTGATAAGTCCTTATTACGAAACTGATAGTGGTGATTATCTTTTTGGAGATAGTCTGGATTCATTTGGGAAGAACTGGGAGGTAACAAGTTTTACGAACCGTTATAACCTCACAACAATGAAAAAAGACGAAGCTTCACTAGGTAATATGGTTGCCTCCTCTAATTCCAGAGTGAAATATGGCATCCTGCCGGACGGAACATATGCATCAGGTCTCGTGGCATATTATGATATTGAAAATGAATTATTAAACACAGAATTCAGACAGATAACGATAAAAAATGGCGTTGTTGTGAATAAAACCACGATAAGACTCTAAATCTATTTTTTCCAGGGACAACGGTCACAAAGCCCTGTAAATGCTGCTCTTACCTCTTCTGAATAATCCTTCATGAAAACCAGATAATAACATGCATAGGGTTTAATCGTTAATTATCGTTTACTTTGACAATCTCATCAAGCAATGTTTATTTATTATTACTAAAATGAAATTGATGGAAGGACTTTAACAGCCCTGCCAGAATCTCTACTGTGTGAACAAGTATTTCTGGAGCCATCCAAGTTCTTCAGATATCTTTCTCTGTTGGTTTATGAGTTTATGTGGGTGGTGCGGTTCACCTACGAATATGATGAACCTGACCGGGCCTTTACTCTCTAATTTGAAAGTCCGGTAGGTGACCCATGCAGATGCCGGGTTTACTGCATTATCGTTAGATCCAATCATCATAAGCAGCGGGGTTGTCACTTTATCTGCACTAAAGACAGGAGATGTCTTTGTATAACTGATGGGGTCCAGGTATGGAGGATCGGTGTAATACATCGCATTCATGACTGCACCGTTATTGTTACTGTACTGTGCGAAGTCATCAGCGGTCCCTGCTCCTGCAATAGCGGCTTTTAGTGACTGGTCTCGTGTAATAAATGCGAGAGACAGTATTCCACCGTTGGACCAGCCTGTTATACCAACCTGTGACTGGTTTATTATTCCTTTTTCTGCGAGGTACTTTATTCCTGCCTGGAAATCTTCTATAGGTAGATTGTAATAGTGCTTGTTTTCGATTGATTTACCGAAATCAAATCCGAAATTTGTGCTTCCATGGTAATTTACTGAAAGTTCTACCGCACCCTGAGCTGTTATCAGGTGATATGGAAACTCCCAGGTATCACGCCAGCTGTCAAAGTCGGTATATGTCGGGCCGCCATGAATTACAAGTACAAGCGGATAAAGGGTACCTTTTGTATATCCTGGGGGATACCTCACAACACCCTCGATATTGTCCCCGTTTGCACCTGTCCAGTTTACTACCTCTGATGTACCCAGTGATTTATTTGAAAATGAAGGGTTGAGTTTAGTAAGCTTCTCTTCTGAATTGATTGTACCGTTTGTGACTCTTGCACTGTATATCTGGGGGTACACAGATGCAGAGTTGTAGTTGTAATATAATGTTCCTCCGTCTCTTGATGACTCAAGGGCAAAGATGTTACCCTGATTTCCGCCTGTCAGGTTTTCTTTCTTCCATCCGGTTTCAGTTTTTGTGTATTTCGTGAGTTTTGGGTTGGTCCCGTCAGCAAGAAGTATATAGACTCCGCCTACAAAGGGGTTCATTTCAACATCATCATTAAAGATATCTACATGCATGCCTCGTGGCCAGTCAAGTGGCATTGTCTCCATAATCCCTGAACCTGGATAGTAGGCTATTACGTCGGTTGTATAGCGAATTGGGTAATTTATCCCGCCATTATTCATTTTCTCTATGTATACTACGCTGCTGTCCTGAGACCATGCAAATTCGTTATTATCCTGATATCCTTCAGTCAGGTTTAGAAGCTCTTTATCAGTCCCTGATGCAACATCATGGAGCATATAGTGAAATTGTGCTCCGGACTGCCATTGCGCCGGAGAAGATGCTGCTTTATAGATTATGTACATTCCATCCGGAGAAGGCGCGTATTTTGTTATTACATTATTATTATTGGTAACTCTCACTTTTTTCCCGGTATCAGGAGAGAGTGCATAAAGAACAACCGGCTGCGGTGTTTCATCGACAACTATGACATTATCTGATCCGGTTGGAGTATTTGTGTTGTCAGCAGCTGAATAGAGGATGGTATCATTATTAAGCCAGGTGAAGGAGTCAATAAGTTCGGGAGGTATCTTTTCAATTTTCTTTTCTGACTTATTAGAAAGACCGATAATTTTGAGATACGCATCTCCCCCTTTTATTGGCAATGCAGTGTAGGCAACTGTTTTCCCATCCGGTGACAGTGAATAAGCTGTTACTGATTCACCCGGAATTGAGATTGCTGTATCAGTCTTTTTGGCAATATCTATCCGCATCAAAGTCCCGTTATTTGCCGGAGGGGTGAGGTCCGTCCCAAGTGTTTTAAAATAGATAATGTTCTGATCGTCTGAACTGAGTGTAAAATGACCAAGCTCCTCCATGAGCAGGAGTTCATTGGTCGTAAGGGTCTCGCTGTTTTCAGCAGTTACCGGACAGATTATAAAGCCGGCAATTGCGAGAGCAATACATATTAAAAGTATAGATACCATTTGAGTCATGTTCTGTCTCAATTAAAAATTACACTTGAGGTTTATAAAGATATTCACAAAATTCCAATAAAATTTGAAAAAGGAGGATTATTTCTAATAAACCCAGTAACAAGGGCTGGTATAAGGCAGGGTTACTGTTTTTATAACATCACTCACCTTTGAGATGGGACTAATTTTCAATGTATTATCAGAGAGGGCATAGAAAGTATCATTAATGTACAGTAAGCGTTTTGCATTGTCACTTACGCAATAACGGGGTTCAATTGTATCTTTATTTGAGTTAAACGGAACTTTTCCAAGTAAATTAAACCCTTTTTCAGGCGTAAGCGAGAAGACGTATACCCCACTCCAGGCTGTTTCCTTATAATTATTATTACTGTTACCTGTACTTGTAACTTCATAAACAGGGATTGCAAGAATGTTCTTCTCTTTATCAAACAGGAAAGCCTTATGGTCGTCCAGTGCTGGTGATGAACTACCTGAGAGGCCAATCTCGTATTTATCAAGCATCTTTGGGTCTGTTGCATTTGTGACATCGAAAAGGGCAAGTTTTAAACCATTTGCTCTGTAACCACCTTCAGAGGTCTGTTGTGTACTTTCACCTATTCCTATGATATGAGTTGCATCATACGGGTGAAGGTAATCAGAAAACCCTGGTATCTTCAGTTTTCCCAGGACCTTAGGCTTTGCTGGGTTTGAGAGGTCGATAACAAAGAACGGGTCCATCTGTTTGAATGTTACGAGATATAGATTATCACCGATGAACCTCGCAGAATAGATCTTCTCACCCGGAGCTACATGAGTTATCTCGCCTATCTTTTTCATAGAACTGTTCAGTACAACCACATTATTGTAAGAGTCGGAGCTATACTGGTTCACAGTAGTTGCCAGTCTGAGGGTTGAATTATATTCATCTAGTGAAAATTGGTTAAGGAGCTGGCCTTCGACTTCTCCTTTTGCACCATATTTTACAGTCCCGTTTTCTATAGCTAGCCTGTGGATTATGGTTTTGGTCGATTCTTCAGATGATAATGTCACAGTTGTGGAAGGAATTTTATTATTTACTATTGTGACTGGAGTCTTTTGCGTTTTATTTGTTGAACCGGTTGAAGTATTTGCATCTATTATCGAAACATTAGTCTCGGATAATACCGGCGGCTTTATATCTTCCATGATAACCATGGGCCATTGATATTGAGGGTACTGTTCATATCCAAGGTACATGTTGTCAGGTGAGACATAGAATGTATTTGTTGAGCCCATCAGGAAAGTCTTTGAATCTATCTCCTTTCCAGTGGTCATGTTAAATGACGTTATAGTATGGAAGACGTATTGGGATTCAGGGTTATCAAAATAATAGACATCAGGAGTTGCAATGGTCTTGTTACCTGTCCGGATGGACGGCACAGTTATCCCTGAGTCAAGGTACGTGTAAATGTACTCCTGTGTAACCATATAGACAATATCTCCAATCCTTCGCGAGTCGTAGTATGTCCCGTCAACACTGATATTGCTCATGAGGACCGGTTTTTTTCTATCTGAAATATTATAAATGACCGCCTGGACATTTACCTGGGATGGATACCCCGGGGCAATTATCTTTGCCATAATTCCTGAATTACTACCTACTGATATTGTGCTATATGTGTCATATGAATCTTTGAACAGGACCAACCTGTCACCATTTACAAATATATCATATGGGGTGCCGGACGTGTTTAATTTAGAAATTATCGAAGCGTTTTTTCCGGGATATGCATCAACTGTAACGATCTTATCTCCACTGACGATATAGATGTATTTACCATCATTTTTTACTATGTCTGCTTCATCTACACCACTAACCTGAATATTTGTGGTGGAGTATGTTGCTGTAGTTTGAGAACTGCCTGTAGATTGTCCGGAAACGGGAGAGAGCTGGGATGCAACCTGTGGTACTGCAGATTTTGCTGTAGACATTGCGGTATCACTTACTCCGGGTCTATAGTTAACCAGGGATTGGTTTACCTGGTTTTTCTTCAGATAGTCCTTGATCTCCTGGACGCTACTGAACTTTTTCAACCCCCCATCTGTGATAAAAGGGTCAGTTGCAGTCGAAAACCCAATAATCATGAGTGATGCCATTAATAATGTGAATAACAGAAAGCCGGTTTTCATATTTATCAGGGATAAGTATATGATGTCAGATTATCAAGTTTGCTTGAATAAAAATTCCAACCTAAATAAAAACTAATTTAATATAATCCGGAGATATCATCTATTATGAACAAAAAATTGTTATGCGGACTTTCGATCTTCCTGATCTTCTTTTTGGCGACAATTCATGCCAATGCTGCACCAGCCGGGTCAATCGACATAAAAACTGACCCAGCTGGTGCAGCAGTAACCCTTGACGACATTACGGGTATTATCTACACCACCCCTGTTACAATCAATCAAGTTACTGAAGGCAGACACTTTCTAAAAATCAGGAAAGAAGGTTATCTAATCAAGACCCTTGATCTTGTTGTTGATGCAGGTCAGACTCTTAAGGTTTATGAGACCCTTCTTCCAGCACCGCCGAATTACGCAACTATACAGGTCCAGACAAACCCAGGCGGAGCAGAGGTCTATATAGATAACGTGCTTAAAGGAGAGACAGGACCTGGACAGACTCTTTATGTTCACGGAATTTCGGACGGACCACACATGGTCCTCATTATAAAAGACGGCTACCGGGACTACACTGAAAATATTGTTGCAGATTTTGGAAAAAGTCCCAATTATGTTAGCATTAAAGCTGACCTCAAACCCGTTTCTGTCTTGACAACCTTGACAGTACCCGGCACAACCTCAACCGCACCCAGCACAGTAATACTCCCTCTTAGTATTCAGACACAAAGTTATGGTCAAACGAGTGAGACACCTGTAGTTACAGAAACTTCGAATCTAACATTGACCCCTCTCGGAACAACAAAAGATGAAAATGCCTCTCCTTCCCCTACACGTTCAGGTCTTCCGGTTTCTGTCGGTCTGCTTGCTATCGGATCACTCTTCTTTTTCTCCCTTAAAAGAGACTGAACCTCAATTTTTTCAAAAAAAGAAGTCACATGAATGAAGACTCTGAAACAAAAGGGGTAATACTTGTAATTGATGATAACCCTGACTCAATCCAATTGGTCCAGGCTGTACTCCAGCAGAATGGATACTTTGTATCCGGAGCAACAACTGGTGAAAAAGCACTAAGCACTATCAGTCTATTCAAGCCTGATCTGATCCTCCTTGATATTCTTATGCCTGGCCTGAATGGTTTTGAGACCTGCAGGAGGTTTCGTGAGAATGAGTTGACATCTGATACACCTATAATCTTTCTTTCTGGTCTCACGGAAACTTTCGATAAGGTCATGGCCTTCAAGACAGGTGCAGTCGATTATCTTATAAAACCAATTGCACCAGAGGAGCTCATTGTCAGGGTTGAGACCCATCTTGCTATAAACCGCTTAAAAAAAAGGCTTGAATTGCAAAACCTGGAACTTCGTAAGGAGGTCCGCGAGCGAATAAAAGCAGAAGAATCTTTAAAGTTTGCAAACCAGGAACTTAAGTCATTTTCTTATTCAGTCTCCCATGATTTAAGGTCTCCTTTACGGGCGATTGAAAAGTTCAGTGAATTTATTCTTGAGGACTATCTTGAATTAATCCCTGGTGAAGGAAAAAAATATTTCAATAGTATAATTGAGAACACACGACATATGAATAATTTAATTGAAGGACTACTTTTACTCTCCCAGGTGAACAGAAATTCACTTAGTCCCTCAAAAATAAACCTCTCAAAACTTGCCAAAGACAAAATAAAATTACTTTCAAGCCAGTATCCTGATGCTTCGTCCATTATCACAATAAAGGACGTTAAGGACTGTGAAGCTGATATTGTGATGATGGGCCAGGTAATTGAGAACCTGCTATCAAATGCCATAAAATACTCGGGGAAAGAGAAAGAATCACATATTGAATTTGGAGAAACTGAAAGGGATGGTATTACGGTCTATTATGTCAAGGATAATGGCAAAGGTTTTGATATGAAAAACAGTGGTAAACTTTTTAAAGTATTTTCCAGACTTCATACACAGGAAGAATTTCCGGGTACAGGTGTGGGGCTTGCCCTTGTTGCAAGGATAATAAACCGTCATAGCGGAGAGATATGGGCTGATTCAATACCTGATAAGGGAACAACTTTCTATTTCACCCTGAATAATGTTCAGCCTGCCTGACATTTAGGAAGTGTTTTAATGGAACCAGAAAAAGCCGGTATAACTGTTCTCATTGTTGATGATAATGAAAATAATCTACAGATTGCAGCAAAAGTTGTGAGTAAAGCAGGTTTTCGGGTTCTCCTTGCACAGGACGGAGAAAGTGCCCTGGAACTTACCCGTGAAGAAACTCCTGACGTTATTCTACTCGATATCATGATGCCTGATATGAACGGTCTCGAAGTCTGCAGAAGGCTTATGAAACATCCCGAGTTTAGGGAAGTTCCTGTTATTTTTCTCTCTGCAAAGGATGAGGACTCAAGTATCGAGGAAGGCCTTAGTATTGGTGGAACTGATTATGTCACAAAACCTTTCAGTGAAAGGGTTCTTCTTGCAAGGCTTCGTTCCCATGTAGACAGACGACTGTATCAGAAAAAACTCATTGAATCCAATAAAGAACTTGAGGCACAGATAGCAAAAAATATTCAGGTCTTTGCAGTTCTGAATGACCAGATCCGTAACCCGCTTTGTGCGGCAATACTTACACTTGAGATGATAGATGATAAAAATACGGAAAAAGTGATTGAGAATCTGCAGCGAATCAATAAAGTAGTTGATGACCTCGACCACGGATTTATCGATTCAGAGAAGGTCCTTAATTTTCTCCATAAGCATCATGTGATCCCGGTTACGAAATAGTACAGGAATTGGACGACATATATACGTAATAAGGCAGGGATTGCAAGGATGAAACTTCGGCATACAATAATCATCAGGCTTGTGGTTATCAGTATTATAGTTCTAGCCATATTCTGGTTATCTACATCCATATTGATCGACAAAGGTATCGATATGGGCAGGACCAACCAGTTCGTTGATACTGCAATGACTGGCTCTGTTATAATAAGCTCAGATCTGGATCACTTCTCAGAAATCACCCGTGATCGTGCTTTAAGGCCAGAAACGCAGGAATTTCTTAAAATTGGAAATGCTTCGTTGCAGGCTGACTATTTGAGAACTCTTGATGAACCGATCCTGACAAACATGGGCATCGATACAATTTTGTTCTTTAACAAGAATGGAGATCTCATATATAGCAGGCAGAATTCAAAATTAAGCAATTCAGATCGAAAAGCAGTTGAAGGATTCTATCAAAAAATTGAGAATTCCAGTCTTGTTAATAGTCAAACCCAATCAGAGGATCAGAATGGTTTTCTTCTATCGGATGACCAGGTCTTTATGTATGCCGAAACCGGTATACGAGATAATATAAGTGGAAATTTAATAGGAAAGATAGTCATTGGACGGCAGATTACTGATGAATATATTTCGAGAACCTTCCAGTTTTTGCGAACTCCCGTCTCTGTTTCCTCTCTTGATTTTGATAATAATTCTATGCAAAAAACAACCGTAATTGGTCGATTGAATAATGGTAACCCGGTTTTTATCACTTTAATCCAGGGGAATGAATATCTGGTCTATACAATGCTGCCTGCTTTAGGTAATGACAAAGTATTCTTTTCCTATGATAATGAAGACCGATCTCCACCAATGGACATAATCGGGAAATCTATTGTTATGATGGGGATGGCATTTATGTTTCTTCTGTTCATTGCTGTCGTCATTATTACACTCGAAAGAAGTCTCTTCAATAGGATGGAATTACTCTCACACACTTTGGAGGAGATGAAAACTCCGGATGATATAGACCCTGATTCCCTGCTCATAAAAGGAGATGACGAGCTCACCGAGCTCTCAATGGTCCTCTCCAACCTGGTTAGAAGAGTACTTGACATCAATAACAATCTTGCAGCAGCAAAAAAAGAGGCTGAATCTGCAAACAGGGCAAAAAGTGTTTTTCTTGCGAATATGAGTCATGAGATCAGGACCCCGCTCAATGCAATTATCGGCTTTAGCTCATTGATGGACTCTGATTCGACAGAACCAAAATTGCGAAGATATGTGCAGTCTATCAATTCTGCTGGTAAAACACTTCTCTCTCTTATAAACGACATACTTGACCTCTCTAAAATAGAAGCAAAAAAGCTTGAGTTGTCAGAACAGCCAACAGACCCAAAAAGGCTCTTTGAAGAAGTCGACCTGGTCCTTGGCCAGCGGGCACGGGAAAAAGGGCTTGAATTCCAGTTGTCTCTTCCTGATGAGGTTCCTTTTATTGTTCTTGACGAGGTAAGGGTGCGTCAGGTCATCTTCAATCTCGTTGGTAACGCAATAAAATTTACAGATAAAGGGTTTGTCTCCTTAAACCTTAATTTTGAGCAGCAGGACGATACACTTTGCAGCCTTATTATTACAGTAGAGGACTCGGGAATAGGAATTCCGGAAGAGGACCAGAAAAGGATTTTTGTCGCTTTTGAACAACAGGACAGGGACCTTGTTAAACATTACGGGGGGACAGGTCTTGGTCTTGCGATAAGTAAGAATCTTGTCAATATCATGGGAGGTAGCATAGGACTTGAAAGCGAGCTTGGCAGGGGAAGCAAATTCAGTGTATACCTCCCTCAAAAACTAATATCAAAGGAAAGAATTGAATATATAGATCTTTCTCCCGTGGATAAAGGAGAGAACCAGTTTATTCCTGCAAAAATTCTTGTGGTTGACGATGTTGAGAACAACCGGACGGTCTTCTTTGATATTTTATCCCAGATCGGCCTTTCCTCGGTCCTGGCCTCATCGGTTGATGAAGCATTGAGAATACTTGAAAACGAAAAACCCGACCTCATCCTTACTGACCTCAGAATGCCAGGTTTAAGTGGCGATGAATTATTAAAAGAGGTAAAACGTTCGGAAAAGTTGAAAAAAATTCCGGTAATCGCAGTGACAGCGCTTAGTTCACCTGAAGACATGGCAGATATGAACCTGTTTGATGCAGTCCTGAGAAAACCAGTCATCATGAGCGAGCTTCTTATGGTTTTACGGAAGTATCTTCCGGTCAGAACCGGTTTACCTCAAGATATGACCAAAAACAGTTATACTTCAACCCAAGGGGAGAAGACAGAAGAATCCAGTGAAACATTAACTGAAGAACAGGCGAATAGGGCAAGAGTTCTCTTTTCAGCGAGAATAAATCGTATCAGTCGTATATTTTCAAAAGAGTCAGCAGATGAACTTGCACAGGACATGGAGAAATTTGGGCAAGAAGAGAATTTACAAATATTTCTTAATATTGCTCTCGATATCAGAGAAGCATCGGAAGAATATGATATCAAACATATGAAAGAAGTTCTAAAAAGGGTTGGAGATCTTATTAATAAATGAGTAGCGTGATTATTCTTGTATGTGGAACCGGATGGGAAATTCATTAATTCTGATATCAATTCTTATTTTTGCACTAATAGTCTCACAGTGCGTTGCTGTTGATGTTGTTAAACCCGTGGATAATGAGAAAAAACTTGTAATTAACATTTATGTACCTGAATACGCTATTCCATCAATATACAATATCCCTAACTCTACCATATGGCTGAACGATACTTTTCTCTCTTATAAAAAGGAAACTCCGGAGGGGTTTGAACTTATTGCTGTTGAACCAGATAAGAAACAGAAGACAGTTTTATGCACTGAATCCTCCCTTGCAGAGATATTGGCAGGTTTTACCGGGAAAAAAGTGAACAATAGTGATATTCTCTTCTCATCTCTCGTACTTAATAATGACATGACAATAGAAGTCCAGGGTCTCAACAAAACCTGGAATATAGATTTAAAAACAAAAGTGGCTAAAGAGATCGATAATGAAGAAACGGATGATGACGGAAGTATCTCTCCTGGATGTAATTATACAGTTTTTGAAAAGGACAAAAACCTCTGGCTCAAAGAGAAAGGAAAACAGGGGGAGAGTCAGCTCACTTATGATGGCTCCTCAAACCTGAGTTACTATCCAAGCTATATTCACTGGTCTCCTGATAGTTCTAGGTTTGTTGCAATGAGAATAGATTCACGTAATATTACCACTTTACCACTGCTTGACTCATCCCCTGCAGATAATCTATTACCAGAAGTCAGGACTGTAAAAATTGCACTTCCAGGTGACACCAATGTTCTGATGGAGAAACCTATTATTTTTGATGTGAAGACCGGGGGTCGGGTCCCATTCAGGCTACCCCAGGTAAATTTGACGATGATTGGAAATCCTATTATGTGGTCAGAAGGGCCTCGTCAAAATCTCTATTATCTCACCCTTAACCGTGGAGAGAAGAATGCGACATTCTTCTCAATTAACCCTGACACCGGAGAGCCTCATGTCCTGATCCAGGAGAATTCCTCATCATATTATGAACCAAACCTGGAACTGGGAGAAAAACCCAATATCAGGATTCTTAAGGACGGAAAAATCATCTGGTTCTCTGAGCGGAGTGGATGGGCACAGCTTTACCTGTACGACAATAAGGGCACCCTTATTCGTCCTATCACAAATGGAACATTCGTTGTAAGGGAAATTAAGGGAGTCGATGAGGAAAACAAATACATTTATTTCACTGCCGGAGGGAAAGAACCTGGAAGAGACCCTTATTACCAGCACCTTTACCGGGTCCACATTGATGGGAGCAACCTTACGCTTCTAACACCTGAAGATGCAGATCATTATGTAACTTTCTCTCCCAACTTAAGTTATTTCATTGATACATACTCAAGGGTAGATCTGCCCCCTGAAACCGTCCTTCGTTCATCGGATGGAAGCCTGATAATGGACCTTGAAAAGGCAGATATAAGTGAGATACAAAAAAAAGGCTGGACTAATCCGGAAATGGTTAAGACCGTGGCTGGTGATGGAAAGACCGGGTTATATGGACTGATAATTAAACCCGTCGGATTTAAAAAAAATGAGCGTTATCCTGTCATTGAGGCAGTATATCCTGGGCCATTTAACATTATTACACCTAAGACTTTTCCAGCTTATCACGACCTCCCGTCAGGAGAGTTCTGGATTGCCCAGACCCTCGCCAACCTTGGATTTATCGTTGTTTTTCTTGACGGAAGGGGGACCGCATACCGTGATAAGAACTTCCATGATGTGAGTTATGGGCATATGGGAGATGTTGGAGGGATTTCTGACCACGTCACAGGTCTCCAGCAGCTTGCTTTGAACCGTTCATGGATGGACCTCTCGAGGGTTGGTATATATGGCCATTCAGGAGGCGGTTTCATGACAGCACAGGCATTGCTTACTTATCCTGATTTTTATGATGTAGGAGTAGCTTCAGCCGGTAATTACGACAACCGGCTTTATAATTCTCTATTTGTTGAGAAATATCAGGGTTACCCTGTGAACACTACTTCTTACTATGAACAGGTTACAGGTATCAAGGCAAAAAACCTCAAAGGACATCTTCTCCTTATAACCGGAGATGTTGATGATAATGTAAATCCATCGATGACCATGCAGTTCGCTGCATCCCTCATAAAAGAGAAAAAGATGTTTGATATGCTTGTTCTCCCAGGAAAAGATCACAGGTTCTTCTTTGATTCGTATTATCTAAGCCGTATGTACAGTTATTTTGTAGAGCACCTTCTGAATAAAGATCCTGTAATGTATGTCATACCAACTCAGGACCCCTCACTTCTTGCAGAGTATGGGGGGTCTTTTAACAACCTTACTGAATATTAACAAAACTTTTTTTTACAATTGAACGGATGAGGCTATTTAAGACCTGCTCGAATTGTATCAAGGAACGTCTGAATAACCGATATTTTTGTTAAAATTTTTTGAAGGTCTTTTGTAGTGATTCTCTGATATTCATGTGACAGGAGATTTCGATAGTAAACAAGGGAACTCAGCTCGTTACTGATAGTTTCATCAATAATCCCGTTTTTAGCAAGAATCGAAAAGATATCCCGATAATGTTGCGGAACTCCCAATCGCATCTCCTGGATAATTACCTCACCAAGGTCAATAACTCTGTTAAGGAGTGAGAATGCTATCATTGAAAGTGAATAGGTATCCCATTTGTCCTGGTTCCAGTTTTTTCTTGTTATTGTGAATTCATTCATATCCGATATGTAATTTTCAATATCCAGCAACACAGGACCCAACCTTGTATAACTCGGAATCTCTTTCATTATCCAGGACCTCTGATAGCTGCATAACATGCCCGGGCATACGTACTTTGAAAATCAAGCCATTCACGTATTGAAGAGATTATTATTGTATTCAGGGAAAAATCATCCCTCGAAAAGAGAAACTTCCCCTCTTTAATGACCTGGTACTGAATGACTGGCGGGAGGTCAGAAAAGAGCCTGATATCGATAACTCGTGAGGAGTAACTCATTATAGTATCTTTGATATCGTCGTTTATGCCACTATTTGTAATAACACAGATATCAATGTCAGAGATTGGCGTTTTTTCTCCTCTCGCAACAGATCCAAAGAGGATAATTGCAATAACACAAGGGAGATCTGATATTGGTCCGATAATATCTTTTGCCTCTTTAAATTCAATTCCGCTAATATCATAATCCATTGGTTGATTCCTCACTTTTAATTCCTACCTTTCTCCAGGATCTTCTTTAAATCTGTAAAATCACTATAATCGATTAGCGAAAAATCACTTTCGATAAGGCGGTTCTCCTCCTCAGATTTCTTCCTTCTTTTCCATTGGTCAATGATTTCCTCAGGTATTTTTGTCCTGATGTTATTGCTATAAGGTTTGCAGATCCTTTCATTAATCAGGTTTCGGATAAGTGCTTCAAGGTCTGTAAGGAGGGGATAGGCTATGTAATTGAATTGCATTTCAAATTCACTAGTGTCGATGGTATTAAGGGGTTTATCAAGGGCTTTCTCTAGTTCTCCTGCAAGTTTTTGCGAAATATTGTGTACCGTAGTGGCATTATCTATTTTCTCTATGCCCTGTAGAAGGGATTTGAGAATTCCTGGTTGTTTCAATGGAGAATTTTCCATGAATTTTGTCATCCTCTCTTTAATAATCTAAACTTCTCTATCAGGTACTTATGTTCCGATCTCCTGATATAATCCTCGTTCATCTCTCTCTTTTCTATCTGGCCCAGGATCTTTTCATTTTGGATCTTATAAAAACCGGTCAGAGTTTGTACTAGCGGAAAAAAATTTCCCTCGTCTGCTGACAATAACGCTTTTAAATATTCATTTCGATGTTCAAGGCCAAGATAGAGTGTGGGGTAACTGAACTTTTCGAGGATAAAATTCACGACAGCACGACCTACCCTGCCATTTCCATTCAGAAATGGATGGATAATTTCAAACTTTGCATGAAAAAAGACTGCCAATAGAAAAGGATGTAGATTATTTTTATTTTGTTTATACCACTTTATCAGGTCCTGCATCATGTGGGGGACTTCAAATGAAGGAGGCGGAAGATACTCTACCTTCTCAATCTGTACATCCAGATTCCTATAATCCCCTGGTGTATGCATGAGATTTTCCATGATAATTGCATGAATCCGGCGAATTAATCTCTCTGAAATTTCCTCCTGGTACTCATGAAGATAGTTTTGTAAATGCAGAAAGTTCATTATTTCATATATCTCGTCTACCCTTTTTCCGTCAGGTGAGATACCTTTGTTTAAAAGTAAACCCGCTTCTATTGGACTGATTGTATTTCCTTCAATAGCAACAGTGCCCTGGACGTACCTGGTATACATGTTTGTTCGATAACGGTCGGTTTCATCAGGATAAAGTATTCGGAAGCGTGAGAATAAAACCCTTAATTTTTCAAGGTACGCAATATTTTCTCCTGATAAGTATGGCGAGTGATACAAGTTCTGTGCAATTTCGATAATCTTTGTTAACCGAAATTCATTAAATTCTCTTAGCTTAAGAATAAACTCATTCTCATTAATTTTTTCAATATTACCTATGTAAAACGTAACTTTTTTTGATTTTGAGTTAACTTTAAAGACATCTGTAATATAGAGGTATTTATGGCCTTTTATAAGTTTTATAGATAAATTCTCCATGAGTATTAAAGTATATGATATTATGGAGATAAAGCCATATTCATAGTTAACTTAATCAACAAAAAAAGGAGATTACCTATTAACCTGCATGAGAAGCAGTTTTTCAGTTCCGTTCTGTTTTACAAAACCTGTCGAAAGTACCTGTCCGGCCTTTGTAAATTTCACTGCAAACAAGCTTCCTACACCAAGTTTTGGGAATGATGCGACACCATCTTTTCCAAATGATTTGTCAAGGATCCCGTCTTTTGTAAACTTAAGCAGGGCCGGGATCTCTTTTCCATCGACTGTAATGGTTCCTGCCACAATTAAGGCCCCGTCACCTTCTACTTCAACATTCCAGGCATAGTCATATTTGCCGGGGGTACCGTATATTACAGTGCCGTTTTTCCCAAATGTGGTGTCTAACTTACCCTCTTTTGTGTAGCGGAGCAGAACTATATCGTAGCTCCCGGTTTTATTGGAAACAACTCCTGCAACAACAGGTTTGCCATCTTTCTGTACTACTACCCAGTTCCCGTAATCCGGTTCTTTCCCATCCCCTGAATAGAGGACTATACCTTTATCCCCAAATTTTCCATCAAAATTGCCGTTTTTATCGAGCTTCATTAGGACTATCTTTCCTTTTTCATTATCGGTAGCTCCACCCGTAACGAACATGGACCCATCAGAATTTGTAGCCAAGCCAAACCCGAAATCGTCACGATTTTTAATTCCGTCATAGATTACGATTCCTTTGTCTGTTCCGGTGCCAAAAGTCTTATCTACCTCGCCATTCTTTTTCAGTTTAAGAATAAACAGGTCTTTATTCGCACTTCTGTTCGTTTCACCGGTAATAATCATTGACCCGTCTGAAAGAGTTTTAACTGCTCTTCCCGTGTTGGTCCCGCCAAATGGAGTTTTATAAATAAGGACCCCCTCTCTTCCAAATGAGGTATCGGGCTGGCCATCTTTTGTGAATCTGATTACAACGATTTCTGTGCTGTTTCCTGTATTCATTCTCCCTGTTACAACCAGGTTTTCATTTGAATCAGAATCCAGACCAAATGCATAATCGTCTTTTGGAACCGGTCCGGAGACTATTATTTTTCCATCCTTTCCAAAGTAAAGATCAGGTAGACCATCTGGTGAAAACCTTGTGACGAGTATATCTTTATTGCCACTTGTATTGGTATATCCGGCTACAACTATCTTACCCGTTTTCTGAACAACCATCTCAACCCCATGGTCCTGGGTAGAATTATTTCCGGACTGATAAATGGTGTAGCCATCATTCGGATGAAATAATGTGTCCAATGTCCCTGACCCTAATGCCGAAACAGGAATTGATATTCCAAAAATCATTATTGCGATACAGATAATTACGTAATTAAGGCGTGATCTTACATGAATAAAATTAAATTCCATAATATGTTCAGATAATTGTTACATTCCTCATGCTAATGAATATTCTGAAAAAACTTTCGTAGTTTGGTTATAAAACCCCAATATGGGATTATTTTTTTTTGGCAATCGGCAATGGTGATACAAAGGAAGAATAACGATACTCGCAATATAATTAATATCCCGTTTATAAAAAGAGGATTGTTACTTATGACTGAACCTGGTGCTCCTGGACAAATATTAGCAGACCCGGTCATATTTCAGGTAAAAAACAAAGTTATGGACTATCTCAAAGATGAACCAGTAAAGATTGTGCTTTTTGGTTCCAGAGCCAGGAATAAATACCGGCCGGATTCAGACATTGATATAGGAATTATTCCCCTCTCGCAATATGATGAGCAGAAATTGACACTTCTTCGGGAAGCACTTGATGAGATTAATTCACCATGGGTAGTTGAGATTGTTGATCTGTCAAGGACATCTGAAACATTTTGAGAATCAGCACTTAAGGATGTGATATGGTGGAAAGATTAAAACAACTGATCAAGACATCGTCAACTGCACTTGTGACACTCGAAATACTTGAAAATGAGCCGTTTTCCATTATTGTTCGTGATGCAGCAATCCAGAGGTTCGAATATACCTCAGACCTTATCTGGAAGACTGTCCGGGTTTATTTAGAATCTGAAGGTATCTTATGTCAATCTCCAAAAGGATGTTATCGTAAGGCGTTTAAAGTAGGGATTATTTCTGAAGAAGAGACCATTCTGGCGCTGGCCATGGTCGATGACCGCAACCTTACATCTCACGCGTACCGTGAAGAGATAGCGGCTGAAATCTTTCAGAAGATAAAGGGATATACCAGGTTAATGAGGAACATTATTGACCGTGTGAGGGAACTGACTGAATCTATGGAATAACTCGAGATGGTTCATCCCTCTATAATTGGTCAGATAATTCAAATTATAATCAGTAAAAACTGACATAGAGAACAACATATGTTTCTATGTCAGGAATTTCTGACTTAACATTCTCACCTCCAAAGGAGTAATACTATGGTTGAAAGCAGAGCAGGAGTTATCATAAGGCAAAGGGGAGGATATATGGCCTTCATCCCCAAACCTCTCCCCCCTATACCCGGTTTACAATATGATGATTCACTTCTCACTACCCTCTCACTTGCGGACCGGGCTCTTGCGAGACTGGATGGAAACGGTCGCCTCGGACGGCTACTTATCACTCTTTTCCTCTGTGAGCAGGAAGTACTGCACAAACCACTTCTGTATCTCAGTCTTTACCTGAGGCGACATCAGAATCAGTACTATCAGCTCCTGAACGAGATCAGATATGACGGGGCATGGGAGGCCTGGTGTCAGTTCTTCCTGCAAGGCATCAAGGAGATCTCAGATGAAGCCCTTACCACGGCCCAGGAGATAATTTCACTCAAAGAGAACGTAACAGGGAGGCTCTTTACTGTTGGAAAGGCTTCACTTTTAGCTTTCAGACTTGCAGATCATCTTTTTCAATCCCCTGTCATTACAGTACCGCAAGTACAGGAAGCATTGAAAACGAACCGTCAGACTGCATATGACCTGATTCATACCTTTGAAGATCTTGGTATTATAATAGAGATGACCGGAAAGAAACGGTATAAAAAGTACCTGTTCAGTGAATACATCAAAATTATAGAGAAAGGTTGTGATTGGGAGGGAGAAATAGCACGGTTAAATTAAGTTATTCGAGTTATAACCGGGATTTTCCAGATATATAATATGGATGAATGCATAAAGGAAACTATGATGGGGAATATCGTTGTGATGAACATACTGTTAAGCGGATGATTGCCGATCAGGTGTTGGAATCACGCGACAATGAAATCCTTACTGGTTTAGCAAAAAAAGATCTCGATCGCAGAACCCTTTCAGAACAGAAAATTGCCCTCGCTATCGCTTATACTGAAGGGGAGGTTACACATGGTCGAATCAGGGGAATGTCATCTATTCATCGGCACGATCTTACAATATATCTAAAAGAACTCGTAGATAAGGGGCTCCTTACACCTTATAGAGAGACACGAGGGCGGTTTTACCGGTTATATCAGCCGGATGTTTCAGAAGTATCCGGAAAGTTATCGGATTTTGCTAGGAAACAAGTTGCAAGAGAGATGGGTATCAATTCCGATAATTTGGTATCGAGCTCCCAACATAACGGAGAGAACTCCCAACATAAAAATAACCGCAAAATCCAGAGCCACTGAGTATTTATTTACTTTAATTCCCGGGAAAAGGTTGTCCATGTGTAAGTCCTATTCGGGTTAAAAAAGGTTTCACGGCAAATCGTTTTTATCCTTTTCAGGCATATAAAATCAGAGGTGTTTGTGGGTGGACAATGATGAAGTGACGGATGATATCCACCTTTTTTATCGGGATTGTGCTCCATTGGAAGCCGATGTCAGGGTTGCAGTTGAAAAGGTTCTCTCGCAATATAACGAGGTACAGCAGGCATATCTCTATGGTTCTTTTATCAATCATGATGCCTTCCAGGATATCGATATCGCACTCCTCCTTTCTGAGACAATGGAACCTTATGCCCTCTATAAACAACAGATGCAGATTGCGGGGGCGATAGAAGACCTGATCCTTCCATATGTCCCATGCGATGTGAGGATATTAAACGGTGCACCCGTCGAATTTCAGTATGAAGTAATCAGGACCGGACACATTGTTTTCTGCAGGAGCAAAGAACGACAGATTGAGTTTGAAGCGGATTTAATGCGACGATACCTGGACCTGAAGTATTTATATGACAGGATGGACCAGGCTTTTCTTGCGAGAGTGAGCCGTTGAGGCTTGTATCCTGTATGCGGGAATTATCAGATACGCTGGAAGACTGGAAAAGATACCAGGATATTCCCTTCGAGCAGTTTAAAAATGATCGGGACACCCGGAATATGGTACTCCATGCAATGTTCCTGTCGATTCAGTCCTCAATTGACATTGCCACTGAGATTATTGCAATAAACGGGCTCCGAAGGCCAAAAAGTTATCGTGATACGTTTGGAGTTCTTGCAGAAGAGGGAATTCTCTCGCCGGAACTAGCGCATCAGCTTTCTGATCTGGCGGGCTTCCGAAATGTTCTTGTGCATATCTACTGGGATCTGGACCTGGTGCAGGTAAATGGGATCCTTTCCAACGATCTTTCGCTGTTACAGGAATTCTTATCTGAAATGAAGACCTTCACAAAACAGGAAATCAAGTATAGGGATGATTGAGTCCAGGTTCTTACCTATAACGCCAGTGTGGATAAGATTATTACTCCCCCAGCTGAATCCTCTCTTTATCGGTAACAGCGTCTCCACCGGCACTGATGACACCACAAATCTGATTGAGTGTTACTTTTTTTTGTTCATCAATTGTAAGATCATTTTCCAAAGATACTACAATTTACAATGAGTAATACGACTGGTATTATTAATGTTTTTAACTTGTTCTGATGGCTCTTTTTCATAATCGTTGAATAGTATGATAACATAGTTAAAGGTTAATAATGGTTCCATACACTCGACCAATTCCACCAGAACCTTTTATTGACAAAGAAATCGCCAATTTTTTTGCTTATATTAAGAAAAGAGGAAATTGTGTGAAAGAATCTGACTGTATAATGTTTTGTGAAAAAAATCAATTGGATTTGGATTCAATAATATTACAATATGGTTATTCAAAAATTATGAAAGGAAAAATACCAAAAAAGGGTCAGAATAACCTCCATGTGTGTATAATGGATAAAAATTGGGCAAATGCCCGGGCTATTTGTCATGATGTTGAAATCCCACATCACCGACAATATAAATCGATAGAATAATTATTGTGGGTTATATACAAATATATTAGTATCACATACAATATATGATATGTCTATGACTTCAGATGAGATTTCAACCATTCCAAAAGAATTATGGGATTATGCTGAAATGCCATATGGTGGCTTATTTGGTCGCAGCGTAATTGTCAGAATAGTTGAAGAGATGATTGCAAATCATACAGGAAAATATCGGATTAAGGATCTTTCTGAAATTATCGGAGCATCCGAAAACCAGATAGCTAATATTCTAAAAGTATTACTACGTTTAAAACTTGTGAAAACAGAGAATATAGATACACGATGGCCATTATATACGATTAACGAAAAGTCAAAACAAGCTGTTGCTCTTTCTTTGTTAGCATTGGGAGTTCTGGATGATAGGGATGGTTCTAATTCTATGAATGCAGCAATCGAGCATTATTATCTGGATATCTTAGAAAGAACCTTTCCATACACTTTTTCATTATATTCAAATTATGATGCTATACAAACATATACACATGTCAAACCGTCAATACAAGCGAATAACGAAATCAATTTATTAAACTCATCAATAGGATGTGCATAAAATTATGTCGAAAACAGATCCTTCAACGGATGGTGATCGTGTAGTTAATATTGATTTAAGGCAGATTTACGATTTCTCTCCGGATGACATCGTTCCTGATATCACATCTGTCCGATATTCAAATCTTGCATATATCAATTGTGCTCCACGTGATATTTTTATAGATTTTCTTGAAATTCCAGGTATTAAAAAAGATGGAAAAATGATGTTAAATGGAACACGAATCTATATGTCACATGCTGCTGCCCAAAAATTGTCTGAAGCATTAAAGAATATCCTGGAAAATGCAAATCTAAAAGGTGATTTGGAGACATACCAACAACGTTCATTTTCAAGTGACGAATTTTCTCCAACAATAAAGCATAATAAAACATCAGAACAGGTATAATATTCCCAAAATACGATTGTTCTCTATGAATCCCGATTCACGCATCACCCTGGACTCATCCATCCTCACGGGCAAACCGGTTATCAGGAGGACACGAATATCTGTTGATCTTGTCCTTCAACTGCTCGCATCAGGATGGCAGGAAGTCACTATCTTAAAAGAGTATCCCGGGTAACCTTTTATTGGGTAAATATCCAATCGACAATCAGTGATTTTGTTTGCCTGGGGGATTTCTACAAACAAAATGTGAATAATCTTTCCTTTATAATCTTTTGGAAGTAATGAAATGTCTTTGAGGCAGAGTTTTTTATATTTACACAGAACCAGTTTCTGCAACTTTCTCTAGAGATTGGAGGTATTTGAGTGCTCCTTCATGCCCTAATGTTTCATCTGAATCTGCTTCTTTCATGAAATGAATAAGGCCATAATCTTCAATAATTGATTCTATCCACCGAAAGGTTTCGATATCAATTATAACCGCAGTAATCTCCCCTGTTTCAGACGTTACTGATTGATGCTTAATGCCAAGCATGATTATTGAATTACTTTGATTTAATGTACCAAAAAGTTATTGATAGGGTGGAAAGTTAAGATGGGATAAGGTTACTTCCGTGGTTCAAACCGGATGCCAATATCTCCGGGGTAAGAGTCGTGATGGTCGAATGAACTATCAATAATTTCATCCTTGCCTTCTTCTTCAGTTCGTTTGGGAGAACCATACAGATGATGAAAAAGATTCTCGGACCAGTCTTTTGGGCCGTCTATTGTGCCGATACATTTCGTGGCACTTTCATACGGCGATGACTTCATCCTTTACAATATGGAGTCTAATGAGGTTCGGTGTATCAGCATCATCAAAGTGACAAGTGACAGCATCACGAACCATTTCACGAAGTTCATCAAGGGTATCAGCCTGGGTAAAAATGGAATATCTAAAAATCAATTCAGCGCCCCATCAACCAAAAACTAAATAACCCTTATAAATCTTATCTCTCCATTACACCACTCTCATGAAACCCAATAACAGTCCTCCTCAAAACCACCCCCATCCCGGGGCGTATGCCTGCATTATAATGCACTGTATTGCTACCCAAGAGCAATTCCATGGCTCCCAGATACGACATCCATAAAATTGTGCAAAAATCCATTAATTATGCCTTAATCGTCACTCTCCGGCCAATTCACCCTTAATGCAGATTAGTCATATCCTGGGCCCCCCTAATTGTGCAGAAAGCGGGTGAAAAGGGCAAAAGCCTCTATTTTAAAACACGTCTCTACTCACCATACGCCCGGGACATCTCGCCGCTCACAGCACTCCCTTTGCGATATCACCCTTCCAAACCCCCTCATTTCTCCGAAGCATTTAAACCTGATAAGATTGATCTATTATTATAGGTTGAGAAAGATGTTTCCGGAAACATTCTCCTTAGTGAAGACTCAAAGAAAGATAACTCTGATCTTCATTATCATGGCTATCCTAACGTTGATCGTACTGCCGAATGCAGCTACTCCAGTTAATGTGACTGCACCGTTTACAATTAATGAATCTGGAGAATATCTGCTAACTAACGATTTAACAGATTACCAAGGAAACTGTATTACCATAAATGCTTCAAATGTTATTTTTGATGGAAATGGAAAGACAATTTCCGGAATCGGAGATAATAATGGTGTTTATGTATTATTACAAAACGATGTCAAAGTAAAGAACCTTATTGTCGGCAATTTTAGTACCGGCATTAATTATCACTATGTTGATAACAGTTCAATAGAAAACTGTCAGTTTTCAGACAATAAGCAATATGGAATCGATCTAGTCTCTTATAATAATCAAAACATTTCAGTATTATCAAATTTTATCAGTGGAGGCCAGAATGACGGGATTCGGTCCACATATGTTAGTTCTTCAGAAAATGCTTACAGAAATCTTACATTTATTAATAACACAATCAGTAATAATACAGAATATGGTATGTCTCTTTATGGAGGGACCAATTATCTTATATCAGGCAATGAAATCACCGATAACCGACGAGGACTTCTTGCAAACCAGACCTCTGGTCGGATTAACGGAAATACGATAACTGGTAATTCAATTTATGGAATTAAAGCGGGTTCAGGTAATGTTGTATACAATAATTACTTTAATAATACACTAAATATCGAAATACCTGAAGGTTTAAATATCTGGAATATCACGAAAACCCTTGGCAATAACATAATCGAAGGCCAGTACATTGCTGGGAACTTCTATGCTAAACCCGGTGGTGATGGGTTTTCCCAGAATTGTTCTTCGTCTGCAGATGGAATTTGTGATACCGAATTTAATATAAGCACTGGAAACACTGACTTCCTGCCTCTCCATGCATCTGGTCCGATGCCCACAACAATCCCCACAACAATCCCCACAACAACTACAACTACTACTACAACCTCTTCACCCACCCCGACAGCAACCGCAACAGCCACAGTAACGGCAACTGTAACACCGACAATAACAACAACCGGAACGACCACAACCACCACGAGCACAATAACTACAACCGGTACGACAACTGCAACTACGACTGCGACAACTACAACAACAATACCGTTTACAATGCCCCCTGTCGGAGGAGATATAGGTTACTACCTTGTCCACTGCAATGTAGAATCGGCAAGAGTCTATTTCGCAGGAATTGATGGTGTGGACATTTATAAAGGAAATATCAGCGGTGGATTACTCAATGTAAGTGTGTATATCACAGCAGCTCCTTTAAGATCGTACAAAGTTGTGGCTGATGGATATCAGACTTTCAACGATACTTTACAAACTCATCCTGCCAAAGGGCAGACCGTAGATCTCTATGCAACGCTGATTCCTTTAACACCCACTCCAACGATAACTCCCACACCGACAATCACATACTCCCCTGACTCCTGGACCGGGACCTGGGAGACTACTTACGGTACAATGGTGCTTGTCCAGAACGGGGCTAGTGTTTATGGCACTTATACAAACCATAATGGAAGGGTTAACGGGTCTGTAACCGGGAATGTATTCTCAGGACAATGGTATGAAACCCCTACGGATCTTTCCCGGGATAGTACCGGGCTCTTCGAGTTCACCATGGGTTCGTCAGGTACAAGCTTTACAGGGTTCTGGAAATATGGTAATCTCCCAGGAACATGGGACGGAGAATGGGACGGCTATCGTGGAGTTCCACCGCCCGAATGGGTCCCTTATATAAGCGCAATAGACCCATCAATGGCAACAGCTGGGTCTCCAGGTTTCAATATCACCCTCTCGGGTTTGAGCTTCATGAGGACGAGCAGTGCAATGTGGAACGGTGCACCCCGTGACACGTATTTCAGGAGTACCCGTGAACTCATAATGCATGTCAACGGGACCGATCTCACAACTCCAGGTAGTGCAAACATATCAGTAGTAAACCCTGGCCCATTCGGCGGGACTTCAAATGAAGTTACTTTTGTAATAACGTCAGTACCATTGAAAAATTTCATTATAAGTGCAATAGCAGGCCCGGGAGGATCAATAACACCAAATGGCCCGGTGACAGTCTTACAGGGTACAGCTCAGACATTCAATATTACCCCGTATTTGGAATACAATATCGCAGATGTGAATGTTGATGGCAGCTCAACTGGAGCCGCTTCATTGTATACATTTAGCAACGTTCAGGCTAACCACTCCATTAACGCGACATTTGGGGTAAAAACGTATACCCTTAACTTAACTGCTGGTACCGGCGGGTCAGTAAGTCCATCGGGAATTGTAACCGTGAATATCCATGACAATAGAACCGTCACTATCACGCCCCTCCCATGTTATGATATAAGTGACGTCATAATTGATGGCAAATCCTATGGAGCGATTAAGAACTTTGGATTCAATGATATCACTGCAAACCATGTTCTCGTCGCTAATTTTGTCAAAAAAGTGTATACCATATCAGCATCACAAAACACTATCGGTTATGGCGGCTCTATAACTCCACCTGGTGACAGTAAGGTAAATTGCGGTGATAGTCTTGCATATACAATCACTCCTGATTATGGCTACTCAATCCTTTACGTAACAGTTGATACGGTATCACAAGGAAACATCACAAGTTATAACTTTGAGAATGTGACACAAAATCATGCAATCCATGCAAAATTCAACTTAATGCCGGTCGGCTCACTCTATGTCTCATCTATACCTCCTGGGGCCCAGGTCATCATCGATGGTGTAAGAAGGGATATAAGCGGTACTTCAATCACTCTCACCGGACTACCGGTTGGTGAGCATAATATTTTGTTGAAACTGCCGTTTTTCCAGGAGTGGAACGGAAAATTCACAATAGATAAGGGGAAACTCACCAATCTCACAATCCCTCTCTGAAATGCGAAATAAAAGGGGTTTTGCCTTGATGCCTGAATCTCTTCCTTTTTTTGTTAATTTTTCAGATGATGATCTCTTTTTCTTTTGTTCAGGTGAATACTTGTTTATGATAATTACGAGGTAAGAAAAAAATGTCACGTCAATGGAACAGGTCAACAGTATATGTTGCAGGGATTATTCTTATCCTCTGCATATTAGTCCAGGTATCGTACGCAGAATCCACAATTGAGTCACAGCCTTTAAGCAAAGAATTCATCCAGTATTTCTCATCACCCGTTAATTCAACTGGAAACCAGGGTGAGAGTCTAGGTTATGTCCCTTCTCCAATCAACTTTTCGTACATGAAGGGGATCGAGGTGAATGAAGCTGGTTCTACAATTTATCCCTCTTCTTACGATCTCCGTTCCTATGGGTATGTAAGCCCTGTAAAAAATCAGGGTACATGTGGCGCATGCTGGGCATTTGCTTCAATTGGTTCAACAGAGTCAGACATTCTTAACCGTACATCAGGTCTCGAATTATGGGATTTTTCAGAAAATAATATGAAAAATACCAATGGATTTGATCCTGGTCCATGTACTGGCGGGAATCACCTGATGGCAAGTGCATATTTTGCCCGATACAGTGGTCCCGTAAATGAAATTGATGATCCATATAACCCGAATTCCGCGATATCACCCTCTAATCTCACTGTTCAGAAACATCTTACCGATTGGGTTATTATTCCTCCCAAGTCGGGTCCATTGGACAATGATAACATTAAAAGAGCCATTATGACATATGGTGCATTATATGCCAATTATTATACCAATGACGCCTATTATAACGGCTCGTATTATTATTATCCCACCATTGGTTCAGGTCTGTTACCAAACCATGCAGTAACGCTCATAGGGTGGGATGACAACATACCTGGCACACGTTTTAAGAATCAGCCCCCAGGTAATGGTGCATATCTCATAAAGGGCAGTTGGGGCCCGAATTTTGGGAATAATGGCTATTTCTGGATATCGTATTATGATAATTTCATGGGCTATAACGAGATATCTGCATTCGATGACTGGAAACCTGTTTCAAACTATAATCACAATTACGGGTACGATAACTTTGGATGGGTCCAAAATTTTGGTTATAGCACGAATTCCGCATGGGCTGCAAATGTGTTCAGCACTTCAGGATACGAAGACCTCAAAGCAGTCAGTTTCTACACGACAGTCCCTTTGACGCAGTACCAGGCCTATATTTTTAAAGGTGTTTCCATACCTCCTGTGTCAACCACCGGTTACGATGCACAGAAGAGTGGGACTATGGAATGGGCCGGGTATCATACAGTAACTCTTGACAGCCCTGTCAACCTGACACCCGGACAAAAGTTTGTTGTGATGGTAAAATTCACTGCACCTTCTGGTAGTCAATATTCCCTGCCTGTGGAAGGCAGGATTGCAAACTATACCTCCAATGCAACATTCCAATCCGGGGTAAGCTTTGCAAGACCTGGAGACTCAGACCTCTGGCAGGATATTGTAAGTTACAATGCAGATATGTGTTTAAGGGCATTCACGTCGGACGGTATTTCACCAACACCAACAGTGACAATAACAGTTACAACAACAGCGACTACAACGGGAACAGTCACTACAACTGTCAGTCCAACGGTAACAACAACCGTTACCCCAACAATGACTTCAACAGTTTCTCCCACGGTAACAACAACAGCTACAACGACAGGAACTGTTACCACAACTGCAACTACAACTGGAACGGCCACCACAACTACTAGTCCAACGGTAACAACAACAGCTACGCCAACCGGAACTATCGCCCCGCCGCAAAATTATATAATCAATGCAATAGCCGGCCCTGGAGGTTCAATCAATCCATATGGGCCTGTGACTGTTCAGGAGGGAACAACCCAGGTATTTAATATTACGCCTTATAATGACTACAAAATTGTGGATGTGGTAGTTGATGGTTCGTCTGCCGGGGCTGCATCAGCTTATACATTTGCAAATGTTAATGCAAATCATACAATAAATGCAATTTTTGGGGTAAAGACCTACAATTTAAACGTAACTGCTGATCCGGGGGGTTTCGTTAGTCCTTCTGGTGTTATAACAGTAAATGTTCATGACAGCAGGACCATAATTATCTCTCCTCTTCCCTGCTATGACATCAGTGATGTCATAATTGACGGAAAATCCTATGGTCCAATTAAAAACTTTGCATTCAATGATATCACTGCTGATCATTCTCTCAATGCAATATTTGCCCAAAAAGTGTATACTATCTATTCATCATCAAATACAGTAGGTTATGGTGGCACGATAAGTCCCCCTGGTGACACAAAGGTTAATTGCAGTGGGTACCAGGCTTATAACGTCATTCCCTATTATGGGTACTCAATCCTCGACGTAACTGTTGACACAGTTTCACAAGGTAACATCACAAGTTACATGTTTGAGAATGTGACACAAGACCATTCAATTCATGCAAAATTCAGTCTGATGCCGGTTGGTTCTGTATTTATAACGTCAATACCCCTGGGCGCTCAGGTCTTCATCGATGGTGTGCGACGGGATATAAGCGGGACATCTATCACACTCACTGGATTACCGGTTGGTGAGCATACATTAACTGTGAGATTACCTTTTTATAAGGATTGGAATGGATCATTCAGGATAAATAAAGGAGAGATCACAACAATTCCGGCGATCATATTATAAACCTGAAATAAGCCATATAACTCCGAAATTAACCCTCAATTTTTGGTTTAGCAAAATAGAGAAAGGTCATAAAGTATCAACCCAAACCATATTTCAATGAAATTAAAAGATCAGGGTTCCCTCCTTCTTCTAGCAGGTTGTCTTATCTTACCTTTGTTAGTTGGTTTCATAGGATCAATCTTTACACTGTCTTCTATCCCCAGCTGGTATGTGACGCTCAATAAACCCTGGTTCACTCCCCCGAACTGGCTATTCGGACCAGCATGGACAATTCTATATCTCCTGATGGGATTTTCCCTCTGGCTCGTAATCAGAAATGGTATTTCAGGATCGGGTGTACGCCTTGCTGTTACGGTTTTTTCAGCACAACTAATAGTGAACCTCATCTGGTCTCTTGTATTTTTTGGGTTGCGATCAATGATAGGTGGACTAATCAGCGTAATCGTCCTTTTATTGCTTATTATAGCAACAATCCTTGCATTTCACAGGGTCTCAAAAAAGGCTGCTTACCTCCTTGTCCCTTATTTTTGCTGGACATGCTTTGCAACCGCTTTAAACCTCATGATAATACTCCTGAATTAATAACTTTTTCCATAAAGTAAATCAATTAGCAATTATAGTTATCTTTATATCACAAAATGTCAAATATAAGAGACAAGGTCAGGGGTATGAAGATGACTCCCCAACCAAAAAAAAGGAAGCGATTAAGCGATGAAAGTGCTAAAATCATGTATCTGGACCATTTCAATTGTCTGTGTCGTTGCCATGGCCGCTGCATGCACTGCAGTAAGCCCGACAGCAACACCAACAGCATCTAGTGGTCACCAATGTAACTCGATGAACAACCTTCATAACGGAGGTCAGGGATTCCATGGAAATGAATCAAATGTTCAGGAATTTCAAAGTATTGTAACAAAACTGTCAGGAGCCGGTTATGACACAACTGATTTATCAGCGCTTATTAAAGCCGGAGACTGGGAAAAGATAAAATCATGGCTTGATACTTTCAATACAGCCCATCCAGGAGTTTTACCCACACCCGAGTGGGGAGGTCCAATTGGAGAAAAGGGTCAGATGGGCGACAAAGGTAAGTTTTGTGACAGCAATCATACAGCAAGCCTTGTAAGTATTATTCAGAAGGCCGGATATGACACGACCGAGCTCTCGAACCTCATCGCTGCGGGTAACTGTAGTCAGGTAATGTCATGGGTAAAGACATTTACCACGGCCCATCCCGGATTAATGCCAACACCTCCAATGGGTGGCCCAAGGGGAGAAAAAGGTCAGATGGGCGACAAAGGTAAGTTTTGTGACAGCAATCATACAGCAAGCCTTGTAAGTATTATTCAGAAGGTCGGATATGACACAACTGAGATCTCTGCACTACTTAAGGCAGGAGACAAGGACAAGATAAAGGCCTGGATAGATTCATTCAATATGGCCCATCCCGGTGTGCTTCCGACACCCCGGGTAAAGGGGACCTCAAATCAATAATTTCTTTCATCCGAAAATAAATATACCTACATAAACCTTTTTTCAATAACGATTTCGTAGATTACAAATGCGACAAAAGGTTTACATTTTATCGAGTTTAGAATCCATAATGTTAACTCTTCAGTCTAAATAGTAATCTTTATATCACAAAATGTGAAATATATATTACAAGGTGTGGGGCCTGATGATGGCCCCCCCGAATAGAGGAGAATGTGAAATGAATGTAAAAAAATATGGGACCCTTGCAATTACACTTGTCTGTGTGGTCGCATTAGCTGCTGTATATGCTGCAGTGAATTCGGTGGTGACATCGACAGGTTCAGGTAATTCGCACTTTCCATCAGGAAATAGCCTGAATAATGCGGGTCCCAGGTTTCCTGGCAACATGACCAATGGACATGGGCCCGGTTTTGCTGGCAATATGACGAAAGGGCCAGGTGCGGGTTTTCCAGGTAATATGACTCCTCCTTCTCTCCCTAATGGAGGACAGGGAGGGTTTTGTGACACAACCCACATGTCAGGAATAGTAAGCACCCTACAAAAAGCGGGTTATGATACGACTGAACTCACGAGCCTCATTACTGCAGGTGACTGCAGCAAAGTGACGGCCTGGCTTGACACCTTTAATGCAGCTTACCCGGGAGTACTTCCAACTCCAGGTCAGGGCCCGGGTGGAAACGGCCAACCTCCAGCCTGATGTAAGAATCGCAGTTTCACTGATATGGAGGGTTGAATCACAACAAAGTTATCGGCACTTATCCGGAAAGGAGATCGTGATAAGAAAAAAGCATGGATAGAAGCGCTAAATACCGCTCATCCGGGAGTTTTAACCACACCTCCTACACAAGAAACAATATTCCAGTTAATATTTATTCCCCCGACATACACTTTTTCTTTGTTTCCAAAAGAACCATGAAATAATAATTGCATTTCAGGAACTTTAAATACCTGAGCAATGATACAGGCTAATTCGAGCTTAATATATGAAAGGGAGATACAAATCAGATAAAACTGAGAATATTGGCGGAGTTATTGTTGAAAGGGATATTTCCTGCCGGATGCGGGATGGAACTCTTCTCTTTTCTGATATATATTATCCTGAATCCGAAGATGTTTATCCGGTCCTGTTGCTCCGGCAGCCATATGACAAAACCCATGCCTTGACATTTGCCTATAAACACCCTTCATGGTATGCAAGGAAAGGGTACATCGTAGTCTCCCAGGATGTCAGGGGCAGGTGGAGATCTGAAGGTGAATTCGAACCTTTCATTCATGAGACAAATGACAGTTACGACTCTGTAGAATGGGCAGCAGGCCTTGCATGTTCTAATGGCAGGGTAGGGATGTATGGATATTCATACGGTGGAATGACCCAGATATATGCAGCGATCTCGCAACCGCCTCATCTTACCTGTATTTGCCCGGCTTTTACACCTTCACAGTGTTATGACGGTTTCATCTATCGGGGAGGAGCTCTTTCTCTTGCCTTCGTTATCAGCTGGTCTCTCTGCCTTGCAAGGGATACAGCTCGCAGAAAAGTTCGTTTTGACCTTGAAGCAGAACTTGATTCAAAGCTCTCTTCCGGAAAGAATATCTTTAACATGCTACCGGTCTCCAACGTTCCTATTCTTCGTGCCACCGGGTTAGCCCCTTACTTCATTGACTGGCTCAACCACCCATCATATGATGAATACTGGAAAAAACTAAGCATTTTTGAAAATTACGATAAAATTCGAGTACCATGTCTGCATATTGGGGGATTTTATGATGCTTGTCTTGAGGGAACAGTAAAAAATTTCCAGGGTATCAGGGAATGCAGTTTAGATAAGACTACCCAGGAAAACCAGAGACTGATCCTCGGCCCATGGTACCATAATCCCTGGGTTCCGGCGACAGGAATAGAAAATTTTGGGAGTGAAGCAAGAAACTGTGTTGATAATGCTCAAATCCGCTGGTTTGACAAGTGGCTAAAAGGGATAGATGATACGAAAATTGATGAGTCTGCAGTGCAATACTTCATTTCAGGAGAAAAAAGCTGGCACTCTGCCCCGGTATGGCCACCACGCCAGTCCAATCCTGTACAATATTTTCTCCATAGTGATGGTACTGCTCACACACGTTGGGGGAGTGGGTATCTCGATGAAACAAAGCCTTTAATTGAACCTGCGGATGTGTATGTTTACGATCCACGTTCACCAGTACCAAGTGAGGGTGGTCACTCCTGTTGCATGCCTGTTCTGACACCAATGGGACCCGCAGACCAACGTGCGATCGAAGATATGATGCAGGTCCTTGTCTATAAATCACCCCTGCTAACAAAGCACCTCGTTATAGCAGGTCCTGTAAAAGTGATAGTTTGGGCAAGTATCAATACACCTGATAGTGATATCACGGTAAAATTAGTTGACAGTAATCCTTCAGGATGTGCGATTAATATTGGAGAAGGGATACTTCGTTCCTGCTATCGGGAATCATTTGATAAGAGGGTTAAAACAGAACCCGGAGTGATTTACAAGTATGAAATTGAGTGTGGAAATGCTGCACACCGGTTTAATGTCGGACATCAGGTTCTCCTTGAAATTTCAAGTTCAAACTTTCCTCATTGGGAGAGAAACACAAACTCGGGAAATATCCCTGCCCTGGATGGTTATAAAGACCTGCGGGTTGCGACCGTTCAGGTTTTTCACACTTCGGTTTTTCCTTCTGTCCTTATCTTGCCTGTAATAGACAGATAGCGAAAATATCTCACTCATTTTCTGTTAGGGATGAAACGGCCTGTGGATAAGAAATTTTACCAATAATAGAGGCTATATTGGACCTTTATTATCTGATGCACTGAATAATTACCATGAGTTCTAGCGTTACCATGGATGAAGTGTATCAGGCTCAATATCGCCATTCTCAATAGCTTCAAGAATGTACTGAATTGCCGTCTTCCCGGTTTTTTTTAGGATCTTCTCACTTCTGTCCTTTCTTAAATATAAGATCGGTTTTTACATCAGGAAACCAGATACTGATTCTGGAATAATCAATACTATTACTTCTATACATGTGTACCTTTAGAATACATTATGGCTATGGATATGGTGCCTGAATATAGTCTCAATGGGTTGGAGATTCTCTTGTTACATGGGTAAAGTAACGATGTCTACAAATTACAAACCAGAAAAAGATTTGTTTAACTCACCTATTCACCCTAAACACCTGCCATTGCCTGTTCATCGTTCTGGTTGAGGACTTTAGCTCTTCACTACCAAATAGTAATCTTTATATCACAAAATGTTAAATGTACTATACAATAAGTGGGGTTTAGATGATGACCCCACGATAAAACACAGGATGAATCAGAATCATGATATCAGTATTACAGATTGATGATGAACCTGCACTTCTTGACCTTTCCAAAATCTTTCTCGAAATGAGGCAGGAGTTCAGGGTCGAGAGTTGTTCATCTCCAAAAAAGGCACTTGAAATCCTTAAAGAGAGAGAGTTCGATGCCGTTGTTACAGACAACCAGATGGATGAGATGTCAGGTATTGACCTTATTAAGGAGATACGCAATGCGGGTCTGAATACACCAGTTATACTTTTTACAGGCCAGCAACAGGAAGAACTTCTTGGGGACTCACAAAAATTCATTAATCATGGTTATGTCCAGAAGAATGGGAGTGTCATAGCCATGTTTAACACCCTCTCACTGAAATTAAAGACTCTTGTCAGGATACAAAAGAAGAGCTCTATAAATTCACCACTCTGGAAAGATTCAATAAATCCTGAAGAGATGAAGAAACGCAGGGCCTTTGCAGTGAGGCAGAGAATGCTTGACCTGGGGAGGACAAAAAAGAAATACTGATACTCAGAATCATTTTTACTAGGCATTTTAATTCCTACTCCTATATTTCTGATGGATATTTTTGGTCAAGCCTGAAACACGGCGGTGCATGGATTGTGAAAACAGAAAAATGACACTAGGATTTTTTCTCCTAATTCACAGTCTGAAAAAAACTGATTCACTGTACCTGATTACAGATGATTTTTGATACTCATTGAACAACCGGAAAAGTCATCCATCACGAACTGCGGCAGATACCGGATAATGAAAATGGCCTCATGGTTTTACAGTTTCTGGAGGTGGATAATGTCTCAAGTACTCACAATTAGTCAAATTCGAAAAAAAGGGTATGATGCCCTGGTTAATGCTCTCGGTCCTGTTGATGCCGCACGGTATATCCGAAGCTTTGAAGAAGGACATGGTGATTACACTGAAAGACCGGAAAAAATGGTTAAGTAATGATTTTGATTCTGTTGTTGAGGATATCATTCGATTCCGTTAAGAATAGAGACTGAATTTGCCGAACAAAAAAAAATAGGGGTTTCCCACTTACTCAAGCCTGGAACGCGGCAATGCATGAATCTGGCTGTTTATGGTTGGATCTGTCAGATTATACTGTAAATTAAAATTAATTTCACATCCCATGAATAAAAGCAGAAAAATTTGTGCAAGAGTTATAAGAATATAAAAATATAAAAAATCAATACAAAAGGTCAGCAAGTCATTTGTTTACCGTTTCACAAATTCCCTGACTGCAATGAAACATTTTTAGCACAATATCCCTCAACCGATACTGTTATAGGTCATTCGGTTCATCATTGTATTCGGGTAAAAGTAGAGGGTAGGTAAAATATGAATTCAAAAAAATCCGGCAGATATTCTGATACCTGCCATAGGAACAATCTGGGGGATTCTAAAATGTCACATTATAATGGTGAAATTGAGTATCTCCCCGCACTGGAAGATTTTGAAGGCTATATAACAATTCATTCGTAACCAAAGACTGATCACCCATGCGGCAAAAGGATGATGAGTCAGGACTTTCGGAAGTCATAGGTTTTCTCCTAATTGTCGGTCTACTATCTTTAATATTCTCTCAATATGTAATTTATGTTATCCCTGCAATTGGGAGGGATAATGAAATAACCCAGATGAATTATATCAAAGATCAGTTCTCTGATTACAAGATAACAGTTGATTCATTATGGCTGAATAATGAGACTGGTGTAACCCTGTCACGTTCAATAAATCTTGGTTCTATTGGAAAGACCACAGAAAGTTCTTCTAATATTTTTCCAATTATTCAGCCGATTGGAAATGGGGGTACATTGAGTGTAAATCCAACTGGGAGTACACCCGATGTGATTAATGTAATAACTCCAAATGGATATAACAAGACTTTTCTTCCTTTCATTAAGCCCCCGGATTATCGAATTAATCTCCTAAGTTCTTCTTTTAGTAGTATCAATACAGTTCCGAATCATATATTTCTTGAGTTTAATCCTCCTACTATTACTCCTTTTTACTACCCTTTTGATATTTTAGTAAATGACAGCAATATACCTCCCCAAAAGTGGGATTTTCTTTTCAATGTAACACGTGCGGGAGTTAATGTTTACAACAACAATAGTGTTATTAATAAGACTGCTCTTCATCCACCTCTTACGGATCCAAATGGTTTCCTCTACCAGAATATATCTTTCGAAAAAAGGCAGGGAACTACCCCAACTAAATATTCACTAGATTTATTGGATATTTTTCGTAATTTTGGAATAACAAGTCAGATACAATATCCTATATATCTTTATTTAAATTCAAATCCTGGTGCTGCAAATCTTGTTGTCGATTCAGGACAATCTCAGGATTCATCTCAACAAAGTGCTACAAAACCATTAAATTATATTTGTGGCAGTTCGGGCTGTACTATCAATTCATTCAGTTACCAGTCTCAAAATAATTACTGGATTTATCAGCAATACTATTACCAGAATGGTGGTGTTTTTCTGAGTCAACTTGATGGAGGTATACCAAAGATACTTCCTCCTATTACTATCTCAGTAAAGGGCGATTCATCAGGTAATACCTGGCCTTATGTCTTTATCCCTATCATCCGAATTAATAATCAGCCAAGTTTTACACAGAACCAGTTGATAGGGGGTTCTGGTCCTGTTCAGGTTCTTACAACTCTCGTTGGAACGACTCGATTAAATATTCCACATGGTATGCCAAACACTCCCAAAGTTCAAATACAAGTAAGTAACAGTAACCCCCAATCATCATCGATTGGGATCTGGAACTCAGCATTTACTGAAATAAACCAAACAATGAACCAGACAAACAGTGTTCCGGATAATTGGGTAAGTGTCTCCTTATCATCTGGAAACACTACATCACTAAATGTTGAAGGTCCAAAAAAGTTTCCAGATCTTACTTATGACGTAGAAATGGATATTGTTGTAATTGATTTAAATGTGGCGTTACAACCTGTGGCTGGGAGGAGTTCGTAGGGGTGAAATGAATGAACAAAAACTCAGGTATCTCTGAGATAATCGGGGCTATTATATTAATTGGTATTTTTGCTGGGGTAGTAGGTATTATTGCAGTTGAAATGACCTCGAATAGCCAAAAAGAGAAAATCCCGGATGCCGTTTTTGATATTCAAAATGAGAGCCAGACTATAAAAATTTATCAAAAAGGGGGGGATTCCATCCCCGGAGCCATTCCGGGTAACACCCTTGATGCATTCAATGGATCCAAGTACAGGATAATAGTGACAGATAGCAATAATATCTCTTACGAATCTCCAGGTATTACCTCCTTTTCTAATCAATCCGGGGTAAGATTTAGTGATCTAAAAGGTGGCGAAGTACTTAAATCCTCGGGTTCTTTTATGGGCTCGGCAATGCCTTCAAAAGTAGATATAATCTATAGGATGAATGATGGAAACGAGGTCCTTATATATAGTAAAAACTTGGAACCTATAGCAGGCAAAACGTATATTCCACCAACAATCGTTCCACCCCTGCCAGTTATCACTGGATCAGTAAATGGGAAGGTCACAAGAGATGGACTGCCGCTTTCAGGTATAACAATAATGCTGGATGTTCCGAGTTGGTCTATCAGAAGCACTATGCAAAGTCGTTCTGATGGAACATATTCGTTCAGTGGTATTCCGGATGCAACGGAATTTTCAGTCAGCGAAGATATATCCACTTTACCGGCTGGAACATACCCGACTTCACCTGTCATTTACAACTATTTTTCCCTCCCCTCGAGCTCTATACCTACGTTTACCCATCATCAGTCAAAAATCACAGTAAGACTTCTGAATACAATTGATGGTTCAGATGCCTGTTCTGGTAGTATTAAAATGGGAACGTTAAAACTGAATGGTAATCAGGTTGGATGTACTGACACTAAATTGGTCAATACCAGTAATCCACTTATTTACAGTTGGTTCCCTAATTCTCCATGTTATCAGGTTGACCATATGATAATGGATGGAACTTCTCTTCCCTCCTCCACTTCATCTGAAACATTTTCTCCACCCTATGACCAGGATCATTCACTCGATATCTATCTTAAACTCTTACAAAATACTGTAATCGCTGATAGTACATCTGGGGGTCATATTATCCCCAATGGGACAATGATTATCAATTGTGGAGCGAGTCTCAATTTTACAAGTTATCCTGATGTTTGCAATGGTCTGACTCTGACAGATAATAATATCACAGTACCTTCAAATCCATTAGTGTATTCCCTCTCGAATATAACCAGTTATCATGCAATTCATGCGGCATTTACTCCCCAGAAATACGCTATCAACGCATCAGTTTCGCCTGCAGGCAAAGGTAGCATAAATTACCCTGGAAATTATCAATGGGACTGCAAATCACAGCCACAGTACTCTTTTTTAAATACAAGCTGCACTCAGTTGACGGACCTCAAGGTAAATGGAAATTCAGTATTCCAGAATATCATTTTCAATGGCACATATGGATATTACACATTTCCTCCTATTCAAAATGATATTAATAATTTCATGGCATATTACTCAATAAAAAAAGACCAGGTCGTTGTCACTGTTGGAAATGGGGGTTCTGTTATTCCCAATTCAACTGTACAGGTCGACTGTGGAACTGACCAGCAGTTCACTGCTACACCTGCAGTAGGAACTTTCGGCCCTAACCAGGTATATCAGGTTTTTGCTGATGGGGTGTATGTAGGGTCAGATATGCCGTACACATTTTCAAACATAGTATCAAATCATACCCTCAAAGTAACATTTGCTATTAAGGGCGTTCAGGGACGTTACTGGAACAACGCAAAGCTTTACGGAGATTATAATAATCGGGATTTTAATCTTACGGTAGTAAATATGAACGACGCTAATCCTGCCCAACGGACCCCTATTGAATCACGAAACCCTACAAATACCCAGATTCACAACTATTTAACACTTACTGACAAGAATGGGCGGGATGCATTTTCATATCCATCACTTGACAATAACTGGCCATGTGGAGTACCTTTAAGTGGAACAAAACTCTGTAATGATAATACAAATCTGGATAACTTTTATGTGAACTGGACCGGATTGATACGGCTTACCCAGGCTACTACCATAACATTCTATACAATTGCTGATGATGGAATAAAATTATACATAGACGGAAACCTCATAACAACCGATGATCGTTCATGGCAAAAACCTTATCCTCCCGATAAAGCTGTTGAATATCCGTATCCAGTATCTCTGACAAAGGGATATCATACTTTTACATTGAAATATTATGATAATGGGGATAAAGGAACCGGTCAGTTTAATTATACTCCAAATGGGACATTACCATCAGTACCATTTGACAAGTATTACTACCCTGCATAATGGAGACGTAAATGAAAAGAAATGGGAATGAAAGAGGAATATCCGAAGCAATAGGTACTATCCTTCTCATCTCTCTTACAGTTACCGCAATAGGGGTAATTGCAGCGTTATATCTGGGAAACCCGGCACCTGATAAAATTCCAAAGTTATCAGCGTCAGTATTAGTTTTTGGCAGAGATCCCAGTTCAAAAATGTTAGCAATTTCTCATGATGGTGGTGATTTTTTACCATATTCCAGTCTTATTGTCCAGTACGGGAGCACCCGGTATACCTGCGGTCAGTATTTCTCTGATATTGGTGATTGTACTCTACAACTAGCATGTCCGGATGATAACTGGCAGATCGGAAGGACCATTCAGATACCTTATAACAGTAGCGGACAAGGATGGATTACATTGATGCGTAAGGTCGGATCATTAGAACAGGTTATCCTTACTACAAATAATTTTTTACAAATACCGGATGAACCATGTGGTGACCAATTTTCCCCTTTGCAAGAGGCTCCACAAGTGATGGTTATATCGCCGGATGGAACTCAGATAATTCCTATGGGTTCATATTTTCCTATTTCATGGAAAGTAGTCTCAAGAAATCCTCTTCTTGGAAGTACGATCCAGTTTTCTTCAAACGGCGGTTCAACATGGAGTCAGATAGGTAGCAGTGGGATTTATGTGGGCAGTCCGTTCCGCTGGACTGTTCCAAATATAAAATCATCAAATTGTCTAATCAGGGTTCGATCGACAACCATTTACGGAAACCAGTCAGATGGTGTCAGTAATGTCTTTACAATAAAGGATACTAACGCTCCTATTGTTGCAGTCAAGACTCCAAATGATGGAGACATCTATAATTATAAAAGTAAACTTACAATTTCGTGGGATGCATCTGACAATGTGGGTGTGACTGAGATCAGGCTTGAATACTCCACCAATGGAGGAGTGACCTGGAGTAATATCACTTCTTTATCCCCTCCAACCAGTAATGAATATATCTGGACAGTTCCGACACTAGACCAACCTACATATTCCAGGTGCCAGATCCGGGTGACTGCTTATGATATTGAGAGAAATGCAGCTTCAAAGACTAACAATGGTTTTTTTACCCTAAGGGATGGAATACCGCCTACAGTTAAGTTACAACAACCGAATGGAGGAGAAAAGATCTTAAAAAATACTCAATATCCGATAATCTATACAGTATCAGATGATTTTGATCCACTAGAAGTGGTAATTAATCTTGAATATTCCCTAAATAATGGGATTTCATGGACTCCGATAGTAAATGGACTAACCGGGACCTCGACTTATCTATGGACGCCCGACACCGCTTCATCGGAAGGATTAATTCGTGTTACAGCGATTGATAAAGCCGGTAATACTGCAAAGGTCCAGAGCAATTTACCATTTACAATCAACGAGGACCCTCCACCTGTCATATCTTTGAATCGACCGGTTGGTGGAGAAATCTGGCGGGGTGATACAAACGAATCCATTCAGTGGACTGCCACACAGAGTGGCATTGCAACTATTACAAAGATAAATCTTGCATATTCCACTGATAACTCAACATTTGTAAATATCACCGATACTGGAAATACTGGAACATATAACTGGCTGATTTCATTTCTCCCTTCACCCTCGGTATCTGCCTGGGTTAAGGTAACAGCCTATAATTCGCAGGGAGATGTTACTTCAGCTAGAAATTACAACCCTTTTACAATCCTTTCAGAAGTCCCACCTAATATCCATCTCAATGTCCCTATAGGTGATGAACTTTGGGAAGCCGGTTCAAATCAATTAATTCAGTGGAATGTTTCCCAGGCCCGGGGAGGGATTATATCAAATATAAATATATTATATACATCTGACAATGGACTCACCTGGAATTCTCTCGCTAACAACCTTTCAGGTTCAACAACCCAGTATTCATGGACTGTTCCAAATATTCTTTCAAACCAGTATAAAGTAAATATTACTGCTATAAACAATTGGAATCTATCGGATTCGGATGAAAGCAGTACTACATTCAGTATTGTAGATACAACACCTCCAACCGTTACAGTGGCTAATCCCTCAACTGGAGTAATATGGCCTTGTGGTTCGAACAGGACAATCCAGTGGACCGCATCCGATTCTATTGGAGGGGTATCAGGTATAAAATCCCTCAATATCTCATCTTCTAATGATAATGGCATCAACTGGCTTCAGATAGTGAGTAATATCGCAAATAATGGAACATATTTATGGTCCGTCCCTAACTTCCCTTCAACGAATTACATAGTCAGGGTAGAGGCCATTGATGCTAGTGGTAATTTAGGGAATGGAATAAGTGGGAAATTTTCCATAGCAGATCAGACACCTCCCACTATTCAGATAATATCTCCGAACGGTGGCGAAAGTTATCAGGTAGGCTATAACCCCCTGACAAATCCAGTTATACAATGGACAGCATCGGATAACATTGGAGTACAAAAAGTCGATATCAGTTATTCAATTAACAGTGGGTCTTCTTGGATTCCGATTAGTTCAGGAACCGCTAATACTGGAAGTTATTATTGGAGTATCCCAAATACACCGTCAACTAATTGTTATATTAAGATAAAAGCATATGATAGTTACGGGAATACTGCAGTAGACCAAAGTAATGCAAAATTTACGATACATTCGTGAAGATCAAATTAATTATGAAATCCGGACTATAACTATGGAAGATACAATTGCAGTATCTGAACTAATAAGTTCTATTCTCCTGATATCCCTCGTTTCATTAGCGATTGGAATCATTGGTTCTCATCTGATAAATCCAAATGTCACAAAAATCCCACGGGTTGAAGCTATTGTTGAAAGAAATTTGGATAATTGTAGTTTATCAATTCAGAATGTTGGGGGGGATGCAGTTTCAGGTTCTGAATTAGAAGTAAGGATAAATGGAGTAAATGTGACTAAATCTGTACCAAATGGAAACTGGACGAATGGTGCGATAATTACGGTTCCCAAAGATAAGATACCTGCAAATTCAGGATCTGTTAGCGTTATCTATACCGGGTTAGGTTCAAACACAGTCATAGTACAATCAATAATCGCAGGATGCTGATTTCTTCACACTCTTGCTCATATAAAAAAGAATAAATCCAGCAAATTTTTTTTAGATAACCCAAAGATGGAGTAATATTTATGTTATGAAAAAAAATCTTTTCTTCAAAAAATTGATTATTATCATCCATCCACTATATTTCCTTTTAATTCTCTAAAATAAAATAGTTTTAATCTTATTTTTCAATTTACCCCTTTCATACCCTGCAGCTATTGCGGTTGTTTTGTATATCAGAATTACTTAAAGCCCTGTCATAAATTGCAATATCACTTATCTGTCCTTGGAAGTTATATGGAAATCCTGGATAATCTTGTTGACCAATAAACACAGGATTATCATTATCACGAAGTTTTACTGGAATTGGTGTTATTGGAGCGCTACCATCCCATGGATTATCTCCAAGATAAAACTTCAGGTTTCCATTTTGTACACTATATTCTTGCCCGTCTTTGTAAATTTTTGGAATTCCGTTCTCTAGCACGACATTAACATATGTCCATTGGTTCGTCTGTAGTGTAGGTGAATCAGTCATGATGTGATACATCTGACCACTGTCCTTGTCAACCCATTCAAAGTATAACTGGTTTTCAATGGTATAGAAGTCATAATTATCATCAGTATCACTCTTTCCTTTTCCAAAAATCTGATGACCACTTGATAAACTGGTTGGATTAATATGGACTGATAACGAGAAATCAGATGTGATATTAAAGTCAGTATATTGATCATAATTGATATGTTGACTCCCATCAAACTGCCGGGCACATAGTGTATTCCCATTTGAGCAGGTAAGTGTAGTTACCGAAGGCTCAGATGATGGATAATGGGGAACAAGTGGATGACATGGTGTACTACCCCACGCACCGGAATATCCTCCGTTACACATGTTGAAAATTGCGTTGGCAGGTCTGAGCTTTAATTGTTTCGTATTGACAGGCTGGTTCCCGATCATGACATGGGTATAATTGTCGATAAGTTCAATCCTATATTCAGCAGGCCAGAATGGGTAAAAGGTCATTTTTGACAACTTAGTATGATCGGTTGTCATGTTTGTACAACATTGACCGTCAGGTCTCTGGCAATTGTATAACTGATAAATATAGATAGTTCTTCCATATAATGATCCAGCATCGATAATATCCGGATCTGGAGCTACATTATTCCAAATCTGGCTATTATCCGCTCTTACTACATTAATATAGATCTCAGACCCATTCTTTTTTTTCTGTCCCGCGAGGTAGAAAGGATCACCTGCTCTCGGTAAAATTGTGAGTAGTCCATTTGCATATTCAGTTGTCGATAAGTCAGTTGTTGTTGCAACAAGGGCAGATTTGGCAATATTTTGTGGAAGTCCCATTATCATTGCAAATATGACTGCCGCTAAAATAGTAACCAGAACAAGCATGAAGGCTACTCCAATGATCGTCGAGATACTGTGATCTTTCTTTAAAGAAATTGACATGGTATAATAACTAGTCTCTGCATGGTTATTTAAAATTATTTAATAAATATATGAAATCAATTTTTAATACTGGAAATGATTATTCACCAGTGGAGCAATCCTTTTCAATCTCGCTCATAAACCCCACAATAACCCCTGTATATTTTTCAATATCAATAAGATGGTTTGTGACAATTGATTTCAGAACATCCGGATTTATCTTCTGATAATCATGGATCGCGATATTCCGGAAACCGACGAGTCGTCTCATCCTGCCTGCAAGTTCATGGTCAACGATTTCCGCCTGTTCAAGTATTGTGAAGTGTTCCTTCTGTGTTATCGGAACTCCCAGGGATTGACTGGCGATTATAAGAGCACTGATATCGACACACGACTGTACTGCACGTTGAAGGTTCAAAACGACGATATCCTGGATGTCAAAATCATCAAGTGTGGCAGGGTTATCCCCTGTCACTGAGTGAATCCGGAAAAGACACCGACGAACGGTCTCAATTTTTGCTATAGCAATGTCTTTATCGAACATCTGCAAATCTCCGCAATAAACTATCTTCGCAGGGTTTTCTTGTAATCTTCAGGTCATGGTATGCAGTTGTAGTATACGCAAAAAAATTCTCATATGCTCCTTTAATGTTTTTTAGAAGTATTCCGTATATCAGGACCTGCATTGAAATTATTGGATCTGCCCGATTCAATACAAGGATATCAACTTCCTTCCTGAGAATAAGTTCAAGTGCATAAGAGAGGTCATCAACAATTGTCGGTGATTCAACAACAAGCATCACTGCAATGTCGACATCACTGCCCGGTTTCATCCGGTCGTGAGCTGCTGATCCATACAGGATAGCAACCGTGACATTCGATTCATCCCTGAAAAACTCTTCTAAAACAGTTATAATGTCGTCTGACATAAAAACTACCCTGTCACCTTTTTAAAAAAGGCAGTTTCTGATATGGGTCTAACGAAAACTGACCCAGTACTGCAAGGATTATTAGAAAAATTATTACAGCTGCCCCTGCCGCTCTTACACCTTTTGTCTTAATCTTTGCCTGAGCATAAATAGCAACCAAAATCAGAGCAATTATGGTACAGATCCTGATGAGAGGAACCGGTTGTACTATACCTCCGGTTAATAGTTCGATAAAAAGCGCCAGAAGTCCATAAAACCCGAATGTGCCACATATTACGAATATAAATGCAAGGATGGTATCAAGAATGAAATTAGCCTTCCCCATTGTGGACACGTCTTTTTCTATAGTATGACCTTTTCCTTTTTCTAACTATCTGATATCTCATGATAAGGTTGTCAGAAGAAGAGGACGGTAAAATTCATTCATTCCCTGATGGATTCTCTTAGGTAAAATACAGGAATTCAAATGCCCATTTCTTTAGCAATCTCTCTAAGCGGCCTTACTCTTCCTGCTTCCAGGTCTTCAAGTCCTTCCTCTATACCTGCGAGAGTTTCAGTTGAAAATGGTTCACATCGTCCACAGTCATAGTGATCAACCGCTCTATGACATCGCAGTAAGTCTCTCTTGGATGCTCTTTCAGGGACTTTAACCGGTTCTTTGTCTTCTCATTCACCCGAATAAGTTCAGGGGACATATACATCTGTATACTCTTGTTAATTGAAATAGATATGTTGAAAATGGCTGAAAAAAATTAAGACCTTTTCCAAAGATCTTTCGCTGTTACAGGAATTCTTATCTGAAATGAAGACCGTTACAAAACAGGAAATCAAGTTTAGGGACGATTGATGGTTGTAATTTCTGTTCCTTATTCAGGACTCATATATCCTTACAATTTCCTTAACTTTGTCAAAATCAGAATCAAACGAAATGATCTTGTCTATATTTCTTTTTTTCATAATATAAACGGAAACCGCATCTGAAACTGACAAGGTTCCATCATACCGAAGAAAAACCTCCATACTCCCTCTGATTATTTTTTCGTCGGTAAATACAACAGTACAATCGTCCATGAAATAGTTATACAGCTGCTCTCCCGCTTTACCCCCGCTCCGCCGGCCAATCATGGATACAGATTCGGCAATGATAAGATCTGAAATGAGAATAGTCTCAATTTCAAGTACAGGGAGGAGTGCCTTTGCGGCCATATGCCATTGATCTTTTCTATCAACAACCGCAATAAAAAAAGAGGAATCAACGAATATCATTATTTCCCGATTGAATCCTCTTTTTATCGGTCACTGCGTCTCCACCGGAACTAACAACACCACAAATCTGATTGAGAGTTACTTTTTTCCTGGGTTTTATAGTAATAATACCGTCGTCAACATCCCACTGGAGAACATCTCCAGGAGTGAGATTCAGTGCCTTTCTGATTTCAGCAGGAAGTATTGTGGAATAACCATTCGATATTTTTGTTTTACTTGTCATAACTCTTTTCCCTAGTGATATTTATATTAATAGTAAATCATTTTTACTGATAAATGAAATTTTATAAGGAAATTTGATCCAGATCCATTGTTAGCTATGGTTTCATCCGGTTGTGAGCTGCTGATCCACACCAGATGGCAACCGTAATATTCGATTCATCCCCGAAAAACTCTTTTAAAACAGGTATAATATCTTCTGACATAAAAACTACCAGTTCACCTCTTCAAAAATGTCAGTTTCTGGTAAGGGAGAACTGGCCCACCACTGCAAGTATTATAAGAAAAATTATCACAACAGCTCCTGCAGCTCTTACTCCTCTTGTCTTAATCTCTGCCTGAGCATAAATAGCAACGAAAATCAAAACAATTATTGAACAGACCCTGAAAAGAGGAACTGGTTGTCCGGTGCCCCCGGTTAATAGTTCTATAAAGAGCGCAAGAAGTCCAAAAACCTGAACGTGCCACATATGACACAGACAAACGCAAGGATGGTACAAAGAATAAAATTAGCCCTTCCCATTCTGGACACGTCTTTTTCTACAGTAGGACTTTTTACTTATTCTAAGTATCTGATATCTCATCCTAAGTTTACAGATTTATAACTTACATATGATTCAGTCGTTTTTCCAATGCCTAACCGGTGCTAATTTCAAATTTGATTCCAGTGTTTTAAATGACTTTTCAATAAAATCCTTGCCTATGTATTCTTTTACAATGTCAGATACTTTGACCGAAGTATCTGTCGAATAAAGTAGATATTTCCCATCAGACGCGATTGCATTGTTGATTGACTCTTCATTGTAATTCCAATCCAACGAATATAAACCCTCCGTTCGTGTTATATGGATAATAAAAAAATCAGAATATTCACCAATTATTTCTGCAACTTTATCTTCCATATCTTTATTTTTTAATTTTGTCAGGCCATCTTTTAACTGATTCAGATCTTCACCAATTGAGGTTAATAATTCATTCCTGGAATCTATCATATTCATTCTTTTTACCATATTTATGTAAACAATTCCAGCATTCATTCTCCCAAACAATTCTCCTATTGCTCTAGAGGCATATAAAGCACTGTCTCCTGTTGATTTCACCCGATTTACAACATTTATTTGTACTTCTGTCTCTTTTAAAAGAGTAAGTGCATCACCCGAAACCTTCTCGACACCGCAAATAAGTTTCCACCCTAAATTTTCAATATCTTTGATAGATTCATCAGAAGTGTTTCCCCTATCCCAAATTAGTGTACCTGGGGTAATTGCCATATCTATCAGCTGAATAAGAAGATCTTTCACCGATGACATCGAGTTGAAATTACCTGGTAATAAAAAGAAGGAGACAGGAATTCTATCTAGTTTTGTAACTGATACACACAAATTTATTTGTTTTTGATTCTCTTTTTTTGAATTATACCCCTTTTCACCCAATTCATCTCCATTCCCAAAAATTAAAACGGGAGTTAAGTCATAAGCCAGAGTTTCTTCCATACCCATGGGTAATGGGTGATTTGCTCGCCATAATTTAAACATTTCATCACAGATAAGATGACTAAAATCAGTAAAACCATCCGCAGTATTGTCCTTAAAACAGATACGGTCAAGGGACGAATAGAAATCCCCATCTGTAAAATAATCTTCTGGAAGGCAAATTAACTCTGGTACTTTCGATATGAAGTTCTTCGGTTATCGATCTCAATCACAACTATCACGAATTTTCCTTTCAGAAATGTAAGGATAGCCCGATATTCACCAACACGGTACGAATACAAAGGATGTTTCTTATCAAGTCCTTCAAGTTTCCTGACTTGCTTTTTAGGATTTGGTAAATCTTCAAGTTTTAGAATTTCCTCTTTAATGTGCTTCGCTATTTCAAATTGAAGGCTTTTCAGACATTTTTCTGCCTTGTTTGAAAATAGGACAGTAAAACTCATTCATTCCCTGATGGATTCTCTTAGGTAATATCCAGGAATTCAAATGCCCATTTCTTTGGCAATCTCTCTAAGAGGTCTTACCCTTCCTGCTTCCAGATCTTCAAGTCCTTCCTCGATGCCTGCGAGAGTTTCAGCAAAAAGTGGTTCATCGTCCACAGTCATAGAGATCAACCGCTCTATCACGTCGCAGTAAGTCTCTCTTGGATGTTCTTTCAGGGACTTTAGCCGGTCCTTTGTCTTCTCATTCACTCGAATAAGCTCAGCGGACATACACTTCTGTATACTCTTGTTAACTAATATAGGTATGTTGAAACTGGCTGCACGTAAAAAGATCTCATCTCTCTTTGCAGTGATTAGAGTGTAAATATCCATAATCCGATTCTTGCCACCTGATAGGTATACTGGGGGCTTTTTAATTAATACATTGGTCACGTTTCGAAGAAATTGTCTTTTATGAGGAGAGTTTAATAATAAAGAGCGATACACAATAACACATTGCTCCTTTTACCGGGCTTTCAGATGAACTATGACAATCGCAGTCCTTTACATAGATGATGAGATGTATCACCTTGAGATAGCAAAGACATTTCTTGAGCGTTCGGGTGAATGTGAGGTGGATACCGCGTCATCTGGGAAGGAAGCACTTGAAAAGATGAAGGGTAAGGTGTATGATGCGGTTGTATCCGATTACATGATGCCTGACATGGACGGTATTTCCCTTTTAAAGACTGTCCGCAAACGTCACGGTCTCATCCCTTTTATTATCTATACCGGCAAAGGAAAGGAAGATGTTGTTATTGAAGCCCTTAACAACGGAGCCGACTATTATCTTAGAAAAGGAGACAGTCCGACTGCTGTTTTTACCGAACTTGAACGCAGGATAAGGGAAGCTGTTCAACGCAGGTGGGCAGAAGAAGAGCTACGGGCAAGCGAAGATAAGTACAGGTCGGTTGTCGAGGACCAGATAGAGCTCATCGTCCGGTACCTCCCCGATATGCGGATTATATTTGCTAATGAAGCCTTCTGTTCATATTTCGATTTGTCGAAAGATGAGTGTGCAGGCACTCAGTTCCTCCCCTTTGTTGTCAGCGAAGATCTGGGAGCCTTAAAATCACTTCATGCATCTTTAAATAAGGATAACCTGCTAGGGCATATTGAATTAAAGATTGCAAAACCGGATGGCCAGGTCCGCAGTCAACGCTGGAATACCCGCGCAATTGTGGACGAAAATGGTAAGATAGTTGAGTTTCAGTCGGTAGGAAGAGATGTGACAGACAGGAATTCAGCAGAACAGGCTCTCCGAAAGCAGGAGACCCAGTACCTGGAAGTGTCTCACGTAGCACCTAAATCTAGTACAGATATTGACGAGCAGTATCACATCACTTATATCGTTGCAAATTCTCCGGCTATCGGGAATTTCCCGCTTCGGGCTCTTATTGACTTTACCTCGCAAAACTCAACAAATGGAATTGGGGTTATTGATGCACGCGGCAGAAAAGTTTATCTTGTTATTATCCAGGGTGAGGTTGAAGGAGCGATTTACATAGATGAATCAGGTGCGCTGTATGGAGACAATGCACTCCTGATGGTCAAAGGGGGTGAAGTGTTTACACTTCATAATGTGGACAGAGAACTTGCAGAAAGGCTTGTCACAGGGTGCAGAGTGTTTGAGAAGAATCATCTCAATTTTCATCACTTTGAAACGATACCAGATATCGGGAAGAAAAAGAAAGGGATTGGTGTCCTACAGATAATAATAATGAATAAAAATCAACCGGTACAGGGTATAAAAGTCTCCCTCCTATCACGTGGCAAGGTTGTTGGAAATGATACTACAACAAAAGACGGAAAGGTCTCATTCAGGCTCTTTTATGATGCATATACGTGTGTCCTTCTTGACCAGAGCCGGGTAAGACGGCAGACCGATCTTACATTCAATGAAACACACGAAAGGCATACCCTTGACCTGTCAGCCCTCCAGAGCATGAGCTGACCCAAAAATGAAGATAGCACAAAAGACCCTGTTTATCCTCGGCATCACGGTTTTTACTCTTATCATTGTGCTTTCTGTTATCCTTCAAATCACCATCAGTTCAGGCTTTGAAAATTTTGAACGTAATGATGCCTTTACCAATTTACAGCGCTCAATAGATACAATTTCGTCCGAAATTGAGAGGATGGACAGGATCAATCTGGACTGGTCCCAGTGGGACGAGACGTATCAGTTCTCACAGGACGAAAACACGAATTACCTTGAATCCAATCTAAATCCGAAAGTATTGCGGGATTTAAGGATAAATTCACTTATCATCCTTAACGAATCACAGTTTCCCATTTATATGGGAGCATACGACCTCACAAATATGAATGAAGTTAAGATATCAGAGGAAATTGTCAATTATTTCTCAAATAATCCCTCACTTTTCCGGTTTTCAGACCCTGCTGGAAAAAGAAGCGGAATTGCAGAGGTCAACCATTCACTGATATTTTATAGTGCCCAGCCGATAACAAAGACTGATGGGAGTGGACCAGTAAAAGGGACTTTTATTATGGTCAGAAATATCGACCAGTCTGAGATCTCAGAATTAAAAAAGACACTCCATCTCAACTTATCAGTTCAGCCTGTAACTCCAGAAGATGTAATCAAATCACAAGGCACTAAAATTCTCTCCTATAATGCAATTCCGATAATAATCACTCCTGTAAACATGAATACGATAACTGGGACCGCATTATTAGCTGATGCAGGAGGGCATCCGGTATTAAACCTTACACTGGACCTTGATCGTTTTATTGTAAACCAGGGTAGAATCTCTTTTAATTATATTATTATCGCCCTTATTATCATCAGTTCTATCTTTCTCATCGTCCTTTTCGTACTCATTTACCTATACATAATTAAACCCCTCTCTATGCTTGCTAAACGGGTAAATGAGATAGAACAAGGGCAGACCCTCTCATTACGCATGAATATGAACCGCAATGACGAACTGGGTTCTTTTGCAATGGCACTCGACAGAATGCTTGCATCACTTGAAGAAAAAGAGAATGCACTTATTCACTCAAAAAGGAGGTACCGAGACCTCGTAAATCTTGCAGAAGAGGGTATCTGTGTCGTAAGGGACGAAGGAAAAATTGCATTTTCAAACCCGCGGATGGCAGAGATGTTGGGGTATACTATAAAAGAAATGACTGACATGGATTTTTCCAGGCTTCTTGATAATAAAAACAGGGATAGAAAATTGCCTTACCTCACTCCAGGTCCAACTGAGTACATGGCATTACTGACAAAGTCCGGAGAGAAGGTCTGTGTGAAGGTTGTCACGTCCGTTGTATCGTTTTTTCCTCTTAAAAATACAGGGACTCTTGCTGTAATTACAGACATTACCGACCTTAGAAAAACAGAGGGTAAGCTTGATCTTGCAAACAGGAAGATCCTTCTCCTTGCAAGTATTACAAGGCACGATATCCTGAATAAACTGGAAACACTGAGAGGATTTTTATTGATAGCAAAAGAGAAATCCACAGACCTTGAGGTAATCAGGGCTATTTCAATTGCAGATGAATCAGCCGATAAAATACGTCATCAGCTTGTATTCTCAAAAGAGTACCAGAATATGGGAATAAAACTTCCTGTCTGGTTATCAGTATATGAGACAGTGGAAAAAGCAGCGTCTCTTTTAGGGTCCCAAAAATTCACTCTTGTCGTAAATAATTGTGATTATAGTGTCTTTGCCGACCCGATGCTTGAGAAGGTATTTTACAACCTGTTTGATAACAGCATTCAACATGGAATTCACGTAACAAGAATTCAGGTTGAATGTAAGGAAACAGAAGACTATCTTAATATCATTGTTGAGGATGATGGTGCAGGAATACCTGCAAATGAGAAAGGGAGACTCTTTTTAACCGAGTGCCGCAAAGGCTGGGGCCTTTTCCTCTCTAAAGAGGTTCTCCAGATTACCGGTATGACAATCGAGGAGTCTGGAAAATCTGGAAAGGGGGCACGCTTCATAATAAAAGTTCAAAAAGAGGGTTATAAACGGGTTGTCGCTTTAAACAAAGAACCTGAAAGTGATCCAGGCAATAACAAGCATGATAGTTGAGTATTTGAGCCCTGACATGACACTCCCTTCTCCCATGACTCCGGCTGCAAGTCCGGAAAAGAACCCCTGAAACATAGCAGCATGGGAAAATAAACGGGTATATCCAAAAAGGTCAACCGAACTCCCCCCAAACTTTGCACTTCCTGTTGATACTCCAGAACCACCAAGTGTTGCCATCGTCCTGAGGAATGCAGTTACGAGGATATAGATAACAAAAAGAAATACAAAGAACGAAGCAATGATGATTATAACATAAATCAGCATATTATTCTTTCTCTCGTTCTTGAGGTTGACAAATTCATATGTGTCACTAGCCGCCGCCCGAAGTATTTCTGTCAGGTCTCCCCCGGACTTGCTCGCCCTTGCAATAAGGTCAACACTTCGTTCAGCAAGAGGAGTTTTGAGTCTATTACCTAGACCGATAATAGCATCAATAAATGGAAAATTCCATGAAATTTGTTTATCAATTCTTTTAATATGTGTTGTAAGAGACCCATATTCACTGAATGATATGATATGCACCGCATTGGACAAAGTCATCCCGGACTCGTGCATACTAGCAAGGTCACGAAAGAAGTTTGGGAGTGACTTTTCAATACTGTTAATGCGGTGTTGTTCCTTAAAATCAAGTATCGATAGAGGAACGATTATAATAAGGGTCGTAAAAAATGCGAGATCATCAATCATCGTTGATGTGAATATAACGGAGATTCCGCGTGAACGGAAGGCAAAGAAAAAACCGAGAATAAAGATGGTTATTGCTAATGGAGCACAAATATAAAGAATATTTACTGGTTTCTCTGTAAGCGTCCGAACAGGATATTTAAAAAAACGATTAAGTCCAATGTCAGATTTTTTCTTCTTTTCGATCTTTTCAATAATAGGGTCTGGAATTATCTCAGGCTCATCAGTTTCTTCCTCACTCTCTTCTCCCTTCCCCCATAACTTCATCCTACCACTCCGGTGTCATCGAATTGATAAGGATAACAAACATAAGGCTCCCAAACGGGATCATCATGTAAATAATTATATAGAGAAACATTGGTTTTGATTGTCCACTAATCATCGACATAACTGATTGAATGAGTATTAAAAAGAGTGTTCCTGCAACCATTGCGGTAACATAAGACTCTGCAATAAGTGCGAGCGTCTCAAGAAACTGTTTCTGGGTCTGACGGTTTTCAAGTGCATATTGTTCCGATTTAGTTCTGAAGTATTCAGTAAGGTTGCTCCCGCTTGTAATACTTGCAATGGCACCCTGAATAAACTCTCTCATACGCATACTAGGAGTGGTACTTGAAACAGACTTCAGGCTTTCAATCAGGTTTTTTCCAAATAGATCAATTTCGCGGGCTATGAAACGGGCTTCAACAGAACTTTCACCATATATTTTACTGTCACCAAGGAGTTTAAAGACCTCAGCAGGTGATATTCCTGCTGTTGACATAGCCATAAGGAAGTTTATTGCATAGGGAATTGTCGAATCAATATTTCTTTTTCTGTTTCCGGCAACAATCGAAGGATAAACAAGGTATATAACATAAGTAATCCCCCCAAAGACCGCGAGAGATCCAAAGATTGCTACAATAGTCCCTATAAGCATAGCCTGGCCTGAAAGGACCATCAATACATCAGGAACTTCACCTTTGTATTTTACCAGATTCGGGATCTTCAGAAAAAAAGTGACTGCGCCAATAACAACCGCCGAGACAAGTCCCACAATTATAGAAGTTATAAATCCAGTAGCAAGGTATGCTTCAAATGGGGTTCTTAACCTTGCAGCCTGGATATCAGCAATAAGTGAGGAATATTTCAGTCGTTTCTTCTTGATTTTCTGCCCAAGAAGGTTGTAACAAAGTCGCTCATAGGTGTTCATTTAGCATTCTCCCGAATCTTGGCGACAACAGACTCAGGGTCTCTGAAATAAGTGATGAGCATATTTGATACATCACGGTAGTCCCGGATTTTGTTTACCCTCATCCACTCAAGGACTTCCTGCCTGCGTGAAAGTTCTTCCATCATTCGTGGCTCAGTCCAGCCCTTCTCTTCCATTATCTCCTCGAGTATGTAAGATTTACCCGAATAGACAATTTCATCATTGACCGGCTTCCAACGGAAAACCTCATTTGTTATCAGTTCATTTGTCCTTGGATCAATATCGAGGATCTCAATAATCTGCTTGTTTCTTCTGATTCGCTGTCCTCCAATCCTCGCCTGGATCTGGACACAGACAAGGTCCAGAGCGGTAAACATATTTCGCGGGACATCAAGCGGTGGATTTTCAAGCCTATGAACTACACTTGCAACTGAATCGGCATGAATTGTAGAGTATGTAATATGGCCGGTACTCATCGCCTGGAACAAGGTCTGAGCTTCCCTCCCTCTTACTTCTCCGACTATCAGGTATTCAGGCCTCTGACGAAGGGCAGCCTTGAGGAGTTCGTACATATCAATTTCACCCCTGCCACCTGTATCAAATGATTCACGGGTTACACTTGGAATCCAGTTAGGGTGAGGGAGTTTTAGTTCACGTGTATCTTCAAGTGTCACTATCTTTGCAAGCGGAGGTATGAATAGGGAAATTGCATTGAGAGATGTTGTCTTCCCTGATGCAGTCCCCCCTGCAAACAAAGCAGACTTTCCGCTCTCTACTGCAAGCCATATAAATGCAACGGATAAAGGCGAAAAAGTACCCCATTCAATGAGGTCAGTAGGGGAGATTGGTTCATCACGGAACTTTCTTATTGTAAAAGTTGAACCATGAGCGGTTACCTCTGTACCAAGAGTCATCTGAATCCTTGACCCGTCGCTCATAGTCGCATCAAGAAGCGGGTCAGCAATTGAGATATGTTTACCTGCTCTTTGGGCAATTTTTGTCACAAAAGAGTCAAGTTCTTCCGATTTATCATAAATAATATTCGTCGCAATCGACTCATAACGAGTGTGATAGACAAATAAAGCTCTTTTAACTCCGTCACAGGAAATATCTTCAATGAAACGGTCATGCATAACTGCATCAATAACTCCGTCCCCAAGGAAATCCTTTCGGAGCTGGTAGAAGATTTTTGCATGCTGGGGCGGGGAGAGTTTAATCCCATAATCATTCAATGTATTATCCATTACCTCTTTCAATGCCGAAGTTGCTTCATCAGCCGTTATATCGCGGGTATTGACGTCAACCCTCTCAAAGAGTCCCTGTTTTAATTCTAAAAGGAGTTCTTCTTCTGACATTGTAAGGATCGGTTCCAATACAATGTACATGTATTCATGGGTCGTATAGTCATAGAGAACCCGTATATACGCGAATGGTTCATTGACCGCATAGAGCTCCATCTCCTGAATTCCTGGAGGAGGACTGAAAGTCAGGTCGACAAGGGGCCCGTGAATAGTAGGGTCGTAAGGTGCAACGAAGTGTTTTCGGATTGCGAATAGAGAACGAAAACGCGAAGTTTTCTCTGTCTCCTCCTCTTCTTCATAATCAGATTGATCATCGAATTCTGGTTCATCCTCGTTAACTACGAGATCTTCTGTTGTATCATCAGGGTAGGCAAGATCGGTTGTGTCTTCATTACCCCTGCCTCGCCCCTTAAAAAGGCTTACCATAAAATGAATTCTGCGGGAACGGGTTAATTACTAATTTTTTCCATCTCCCAACAGAGATTTTGCATACCCCCGTATTTAGGTTATTGATCATTGTATGCAGATTTAAAATCTCCCTTCCAGATTCGTACCTGTGATCCGTTAAGTTAATTCACAGTCTCGTTTAATCATCTATAAGTTACAGGGATATTGTGATTACAGTCCTCGTTGTTGATGACGAACAAAGTCTTTCAAATCTCACCAGTATATACTTATCAGAAGATCCGTCCATAATCTGTGAGACTGCTGATTCAGGGACCCAGGCACAGGAGATGATCGAAAAGAACCGGTATGACGTTGTAGTCTCTGATTATGCAATGCCTGACATGAGTGGCATAGAACTCATGAAAACTGTCCATGAGAAGGGTAGTTCCCTCCCTTTTATAATTTTTACCGGAAGAGGACATGAGTCCGTTGCAATTGAAGCCCTGAATGCCGGTGCGCAGTTCTACCTTCAGAAAGGCGGGGACATGGAAGTCCGTTTTCACGAACTTTCGAACATGGTGAAGAAGGTTTTTGATAAAAAAAGGGCAGAAAACCAACTTGTTCACATAAATCAATTATACGCTGTTTTATCTGAGATTAACCGAAAAATAATTCAGATATCCGAACCAAAAGCGCTCTACAGTGAACTATGTAAGGTTGCTATTGAGAAAGGAGGTTTCTCAATGGCCTGGGTCGGCCTTGTGGACTCTGCATTCGGTGCGATAACGTCTGTAACTCATGCAGGAAAGGAAGAAGGGTATATTGAGCGTATAAGGATTGATATTGAAGGAGATGAAGGATTTTTCTCTCCCACTGGAACTGAAATACTTGAAGGCCATTGTGCTGTGAATAATGATATTGGAAGTGAATTATTAATATCAGAATTGAGGGAAAAAGCTATTCAAAGAGGGTACAGGTCTAAAGCATCTGTTCCCTTCAGTTGCCAGAAACGGTTTATCGGGACCTTCAATTTATATTCAGAGCGACCTGGTTTTTTTGAAGGGAGTGTTATAGATCTTCTCGAAAATATAGGGAAGAGTATCTCCTACGCTCTCGAGCATATAAAATACAAGAGAGAAAGGAAATTGTTTCATGAGGCTTTATCCAAAGCGAACACCAAACTAAATATCCTTTCAAGTATTACCCGGCATGACATACTTAACCAGATTACCGCTCTTCTTGGATATCTTGAAATTTCAAAGGGATACGTGAAAGATACAAAGGTTTTAAACTTTATTGAGAGGGAGGAATTAATTACAACGACAATTCAAAGACAGATTGAATTTACAAAAGATTACCAGGATATAGGTGTAAGGGAACCCCTCTGGGTTAAGATCTCGTCTTTAATAAAACAAGTGTGCAGGAATATAAAATTGAATGATGTAACACTGGAAATTGGGGACCTGGAGATTGAGATCTTTGCGGACTTTCTCCTTGAGAAAATATTTTCAAATTTGTTTGATAATTCACTAAAATACGCAGAAGGTCTAAAGATCATCAGGATTAATCTTAAAAATGAAGGTGATTCGCTTGTTGTTTTATATGAAGATGACGGGCCTGGCATACCTGATAAGGAGAAGGAAAAGATTTTTTTAAAGGGTTATGGCAAGAATGCAGCTTTTGGTCTTTTCCTCTCACGTGAGATCCTCTCAATAACCGGATTATCGATGTCTGAAACAGGAATCCCCGGAGATGGAGTAAGGTTTGAGATTAGGGTCCCTAAAGGTCTGTACCGCGAGGTCAGATCTGACCAATGACACAAAACCTTAATCAGGTTAATAGATTAATAATAGAGGCACAGAGCATCGATGGTCTAGTGGTATGACTTTGGCCTTCCAAGCCAACTGCTCGGGTTCGATCCCCGATCGATGCATAGGGCTCGTGGTCTAGCCGGCTATGACGTCGCCTTCACACGGCGGAGGTCCTGAGTTCGAATCTCAGCGGGCCCATGGTGCCTGAGGATTTGCGATAAAGTTATTGCAATATGACTTAATTTTAATAATATCTACAACGAAATAAACAAGTGAAATATATGTTCTACCGAATTTTTCCAGTATTTGTAATCCTTATTTGTGGGATTTTTCTTCTTTCCCCCTTCATAACCGCAGGCGCAGAGTCAGTTTCTTCATTGAACCCCACTCCGATAAACCCCTCACGTGGAGTTAACTTACAAATAATAAAGTCCACACCGGTTATAAAAGTGAACTGGACTCCGGATCTTAAGCCGATTTCAACACAAATAACAAAACTGGTTGTAACACCTCTGATAAAAGCTCCCGTAAATTTAAGTATAATAAGAGATTTGCCAACAATTCTGGAAAACCCCACAACTCTTGTTTATGTGACCCTCCCTGCCAATTATACCCCCACTGCGTATCATGGAAAGGGTAATCCCACTCCGATAAAACCGACACCAACTCCGACTAAAATTGTAAGCACCCTCAATTTCTCTATGCCATATAATTCAGTTCATCCACTTTTACCTGGGGGAGTGGGTATATTACCCTAAACAGGAGTTTCATTTTTTTTAAGGTGACCGGAATAGAGAAACCAAACTTTTAACTTCTTTTCCGATAATTAACAAATACCGTTTTCGCAGATTTTAGTTTTAAGTGAACTCGGTTTAATTCAGAAACAGGGGGTTAAATATTGAATAATACAGTTTACTTAAGGATTTTACCTATAATCTTTTTCATCCTTTTTATTCTAGTTAATTTTGCCTGTACTGTCAGTGCAGATATTAATAACGGTACCGGGTCGTTTGCTACTGACGTAACACAACCAACTCTATCGTTCACGCCTACACTGGTGAATGAGATAGATGCGGAACATGGAATCATGCACATTTCAAAAGAAGAGAAACATGAAGATGTATTTCAGTATCTTGAAGCTCCAAAAGCTCCGGATGTTAAAATAGATATTAGATCTGGGTCCAAAGACCTGCTTTCCCAGGTTCCATATATACCTTCGGAACGAAACCAGGGCAATTGTGGAAACTGCTGGGTGTGGGCATCTACTGGTGCGATGGAAGTTGCGCATTCCATCAGCAATGGAGTGCATGAAAGACTCTCTATTCAGTATTTTGATTCGAATTACAACAATGGAAAATCTCCGGGCTGGTCATGTGAAGGTGGAAATATAAATAAATTCACGACTTTCTACTCAACTTCAGGTTTTGGTAAGGCGATACCATGGGCAAACAGGAACGCTTCCTTTTCTGATGCGGGTGCATGCCCTTTAGGAAACTGTGGAGGAGGCACAACCATGTTATCACAATATATTGAGACATCTCCGAATTACCCTTTAACTGGAATTTCAAGTAATAGTCTTAGCACTTTTGGTGTGGCTAAAGATACCGCAATCAACAATATGAAAGCGCAGATTGAACAAAATAAGGCGGTATACTATGCTTTTTATCTCCCTGATAAGTCATCATGGACCGAATTTAATTCATTCTGGAATTCACAACCTGAAACGACACTCTGGAACCCTGATCGGTTTAATGAGATTCCATACAGTTCCAGTAGCGGTGGTGGTGGCCATGGAGTTTTGATAGTTGGATATAATGACCTTGACGCTTCCAACAGTTACTGGCTAGTACTTAACAGCTGGGGAACGACACAGCTTCGCACACGGGGTGTTTACAGACTTGATATGAACATGGATTATAGTGGAACGGATGCCACTGGGAGCCCTAACCATCTGTTTTATGTCCTCAATCCTGTTTTTTCAGGCGAGACCCCTACGATTACCTCAACCCCTACTCCAACCTATACAGTTACTGTTTCACCGACAGTAACACTAACCCAGACAGCAACGGTAACACCCACAATAACCAGTACTCAAACAACAACAGTCATTCCAACTTATACAACGAGTCCTACACCAACATTCACATCAACACCCACTAATACTCCCACACCCACATTTACATCAACGTCCACCTCGACTCCCACAACAACATCTATCACGACCCCTACAGCAACTTCTACATCATCACCTACTACAACCTCTACTTCCATACCATCACCGACTATTGCTCCCACTTATACCCCCACAGTCACACCAACATTAACTGTGACAACAGTGGTTCCAACACTCACTCCCTCACAAACAATGGCTCCTGGTGCAGTTTCTGGTTCTGTCAGGCTTGAATCAGATCCAAGAGGAGCAATTATATTTATAGACGGGACATTCAAGGGCAACACACCGCGGATGGTTACGGGAATATTACCTGGGACACACTCCCTGCGGATTTCCTATCCATTCTGCAAGGACTGGACAGGAAGTTTTGTTCTGGATGCAGGAGAACTGACAGTTTTACCAGAGATAATTCTCGAAAAACAGTGATATTTTTTTAAAAAATTATTAAAATAACAAAGTAATAAAATAATGGGGTGCGCTTTTACGCATTTTTTTATTTTTTTTAACCAGAAAAAGTCCAATTCAGCTTTCGTTTTTATTGAAAATACTATCAGTCTTTTCTGGAAGATAATTCTCATGATAAAGTATATCAGGGACAAAAGTAGAAAACACTAATTTACTCGTTCTGTCTCTGAAAAAAAAGATGGGGGAAAAAAATATGGCAATATGTGGGAGAATAACCTCCCTTGGATGTATCGTCTGGATAGCAATACTCATGGCTTCTTTTTTTATCGTGAGTTTCGCCTCTGCAAACGGAGATGTTCCGCCAGTTGCTCAGTTTACATCAAATACAACATTTGGATCACCACCGCTCGCAGTCCAGTTTAATGACCAGTCTCTCAATAACCCAGGTTCGTATATATGGAACTTTGGTGACATGGAGATGGCTTTTGATGTACCAAATCCAGTCCATGTGTATCAGGATGAAGGCCTTTATACTGTGTATCTCACAGTGTCTAATGCAGCCGGCAGCAATTCTGCAACTATAGCCAATTACATAAATGTAACAAATGCACCATTACCGCCGCCAGTTGCTGATTTTAAAGCTAACATTACTTCAGGGACAATGCCTACTACAGTGCAGTTCTATGATCGGTCAAAAAACAATCCATCTTCATATGTCTGGAACTTCGGAGACGGAACAACATCAAACCTGAAAAATCCTGTCCATATCTTCTCATCAGAGGGTATCTACACGGTCTCCCTTGGAGTCTCAAACCAGGCTGGTAGCAATTCAATTCTTAAAAAAGATTATATTGTGATTAATTCACCAGTTCCTCCACCAGTTGTTGATTTCACTGCTTATCCTGTGAGTGGACCCGCACCACTTATCGTGCAGTTTCTTGATGCCTCAACAAACAATCCAAACGCTTGGTCCTGGACTTTTGGAGACGGTGTGACCTCAAATGAACAGAATCCTCAGCATTCCTACAGTACTGCGGGTCAATATACAGTAACTCTAAGGGCATCTAACAACGCCGGAAGTTATACTCTCTCAAAAAATGCCTATATCACTGTTACCTCACAACCTCCGGTTCAGCCTGTTGCCGATTTTGCAGCCAATATCCGGCAGGGTACGATGCCACTCACAGTACAGTTTATTGATCAATCAAGTGGGCCGGCAACTTCGTGGCTCTGGAATTTTGGCGATAATGGTACTTCATCGCTAAAGAGCCCATCTCATACTTATACCCAGAGCGGTTCGTATTCAGTTTCCCTGGGAGTGTCAAACAGTGTAGGAAGCAATTCCGTCACAAAACAAAATTACATCCAGGTAGATAGCGGGAATTTAAAACCGCTTGTTAACTTCACCGCCAATGTTACCTCTGGTGGAAAACCACTTGTTGTTCAGTTTAGCGACCTCTCACTTCAGAACCCGACAACATGGCTCTGGAGTTTTGGAGACGGGAGCACCTCTTCAGAACGTAATCCTCTGCATACCTATGCAACGTCAGGTATTTATTCGGTGACATTATCCGCCTCAAATTCTGCGGGAAGCAACCAGTTAATCAGGTATAATTATATTAATGTAGTCGATATATCACCGCCTGTTGTTGATTTCAATGTTAATATCACAAGTGGTTATTATCCACTATCGGTGAAGTTCACAGATCTGTCCCAGAAGAACCCTACGGTTTGGTCCTGGGACTTTGGTGATAATGGTACTTCATCAGAACAGAACCCGGTCTATGTATATACACGATCAGGTCAGTTTACAGTCCGACTGACCGCAACTAATGCCGGGGGCAGTGGCACTGCAACTAAAAATGCATATATCAATGTAAGCCAGCAACCGGTACCGATAGCGGATTTTACGGTCAATAACACTGCTGGTTATGCCCCACTTACGATAAAATTTACCGACAAGTCAAATAACCTTCCCTCCTCCTGGCTCTGGAATTTTGGGGACAGCGGAACCTCTACAGTTATGAACCCTGATTATGTCTATACGAAAGCCGGGGTTTACAATGTTACACTTACTGCATACAATAGTGGCGGGAGTAATACGACCCTGAAGGCAAACCTTATCACTGTTACAAATCCCCCTGTAGCACCAGTTGCTGATTTTAGTGTAAATAATACTGTAGGTGTTTCACCGCTCCCGGTGAAGTTCACGGACCTGTCGACAAATACTCCAACCATGTGGTCCTGGGACTTTGGTGACGGAGGGACCTCGCCAGTAAAGAACCCTGATTATATTTATACAAAAACAGGCATATACACAGTAAAACTGACCGCATCCAACACTGCTGGTAGTAATACTACAACAAAAAACAGTTATATTAACGTTACAACAAGTCCCCCGGTACCTGTTGCTGGATTTACGGCAAATAAGACAAGTGGTTACACACCACTAATAGTAAAATTCACAGATCAGTCCAGTGGGAGCCCGACCCAATGGCTCTGGGAATTTGGTACAGGGGCAACATCATCGCTACAGAACCCAGAATACGTCTACACTACACAAGGATTATATTCAGTCAGATTAACTGCAAACAATTCTGCAGGCAGTAGTGTTGCATTAAAAAGCAGTTATATCAATGTTAGTGCAAGTCCCCCTGCACCTGTTGCAGCATTCACAGCAAACCAGACGATTGGTTACGCTCCATTATCGGTGAAATTTACTGACCAGTCGAGTAATAATCCGACCCAGTGGCTCTGGGAATTTGGAACCGGGGCGACATCACCGCTACAGAACCCAGAATATGTCTATAGTACACAAGGATTATATTCAGTCAGATTGACAGCGACGAACTCTGCAGGCAGTAGTGTTGCATTAAAAAGCAGTTATATTAATGTGAATACCAGTCCCCCTGCCCCGGTTGCTCAGTTTGTTGCTAATACGACGACAGGTTATGTCCCATTAGCGTTGAAATTCACCGATCAGTCGAGTAATAATCCGACCCAGTGGCTCTGGGAATTCGGAACCGGGGCGACATCATCGCTACAGAACCCAGAGTACCTGTATTCGCGATCCGGGATATATCCGGTTAAATTAACGGCTATTAATTCATTCGGGAGTAACTCCGCTCTTAAAACCGGATATATTACAGTAAGTGACCGTACCATAGCACCTGTTGCAGACTTTGGAGCGAACCAGACATCAGGAAACATACCTCTTCCAATAAAATTCACAGACTTTTCAAAGAACACACCCACCATGTGGGTATGGGAATTTGGTGATGGCGGAACATCAAACCTGCAGAACCCTGATTACCTATACACGAAATCCGGGGTTTATAATGTCAGATTGACTGCAGCAAACAGCGTCGGCATTAATTCAACACAAAAGAATGCATATATCAATTCTACCGCTCCAGTCACCACTTATACTATTTTTGCCTCCTCAACACAGGGGGGTTCGATAAGTCCCTCAGGCGTTGTTTCTGTAAAATCAGGTAACTCCCAGACATTCGTCTTTAATCCACAGACATGTTATGAGATTCAGGATGTTACTGTAGATGGAAATTCTGTTGGAAGAATTAATTCATACAGCTTTACGAATGTTACCTCGAACCATTCAATTCAGGTCTCATTCAGGCTATTACAATATCTGATAAGTGCGACAGCACTTACGGGCGGGTCAATAACGCCATCCGGTCCTGTGTATGTCAATTGCAATTCAAGTCAGTTATTCACGATAACTCCTTTCAGCTGCAGTGATATACTGGATGTTTTAGTAGATAGTAAATCTGTAGGAAAAGTGACAAATTACACTTTCACGAATGTTACAGGCCCGCATTCAATTATTGCTACATTCAATACAAAATTGTTTGTTATCAATGCTACAGCAGGAACAGGTGGAGCAATATCACCTTCAGGCCCGGTATCTGTAAATTGTGGGATGAACCAGACCTTCACATTTACACCAGAACAATGCTATTCAATAGCTGATGTTCTCGTTGATAATACATCAATGGGAAAGATCAACAATTACACTTTCTCAACAATAACGGGTCCTCATTCAATCATTGTGAAATTTGAGAAGCGTATCTTCAATATAACTGCATCTACAGGTGATCATGGTACTATAACACCCTCAGGAGTGGTGCAGGCCGGTTGCGGTGAGGACAGGACATTTACATTTACCCCTGAATGGGGATATGTCATACAGGACGTCCTCGTTGACGGAAGCTCTATAGGGGCCGTTCAAAGTTACACCTTCAAAGGAATCACCCAGGATCACACTATTAAGTCATTTTTTAACCTTGTCCCTGTAGGTTCGATTCGGATATCGTCAATTCCGACCGGTGCCTCAATCTATATTGACGGAGTATACCGAGATACAACAGACAGGTTTATTACAGGTGTTCCATCCGGCAAACATGAAATAGTCCTTAAATACCCGTTCTATGCAGATTATAAAACAACAGTTGATGTATTAGCGGGAGCAACAGTCACTGTCCCGGTTGCATACCTGATACCTGGCACACCTACACCAGGAACTCCAACACCCACCCAGACACAAGGTCCACCCGGGATGCTACAGGTGACGTCCTATCCACTTGGTGCTATTATCTATCTCGATGATGCTTATAAGGGGATAGCACCTCTCCTCTTAAATGACGTTTCATCCGGTTCGCATCAGATTAAGGCAACCTTCCCTGGTTACATTGATTATTACGGTTCAGTCTCTGTATCGCCCTCTGTTGTAACTCCGTTTATTATCACAATGCAGAAAAGTTAAAATCAGAAATTTCTCTTTTTTTGGCGGTATTCAGTCATTATTTCTCACTCAAAAAAAAAGGAATAAGTCCTGAAGAAAACCAGAAAACATTTCAATAGCTTTATTAGTTGCAAGTGAGAAATAGAATGTCAGGTGAGCTTAATGCACATAGGAAACATTGTTGGTGAATCCTTTGCTTATGCAAAGGAAGGTGTTTGGAACAGGTGGGCACTCTGGATTACTCTTGCGATAATGCTTGTTCCCACATTTTTAGTCGAGTTTGTTCCAAAGGGATTGGAACCGGTAAAATGGGTTCTTGAGATCCTTTCGATAATAGGAGCGATACTCATTGCAGGGTATATAATGGAGATATACCGTGGAAAAAAACCAGCTCCCGAAATATCAAACTGGGGAAAAATGTTTGTTGATGGTCTTAAACTGCTGATTACAGTGTTTTTGTACATGTTGATCCCAATACTTGTACTTACTGCAGCTTTTTTGGTCCCCCTCATAAGTTTAATTATGAAAGTAACGAGTAACCCTGCCTTAATGATGGACAGCATGCAGATGATCCTGGGTATGGTTACACAAATGATTGCGGGAGCAATTATTTTTGTAATACTTGCGATAATATTCGGCATCTTTATGATTATAGGGATGGTCCGCCTTGCAAGGTTTGAAAAATGGAGTGAGGCCTTTAACTTCAGTGCAATCCTCGCAACAATTGGTAAGATTGGATGGGGGAGCTATATTCTTGCTCTTATTGTCTGGATAATCGTATGGTTTATTCTTGAAGTCATACTTGGGATATTCTTCCTGATTCCATTCATAGGCTGGGTTATTACCGTACTCCTCACGATACCGGTTATGCTCTTTATTAACCGATACCAGACAATGGTCTATGAATCAGCAGGCGTATAATTAATTATAATTCTCTTTTTTTATTTGTAAAATTTCAGCAATCTCTTACCATAATTCATAATAAAGAATCATGAAATTGTTCATGCCTTGTGTCGCCGTTCTGTTCTTGTTTTCAATTATCTCGCTAGTATCAATCCCGGTTCTCTCCTCTGATTTTATAATTAACAGTTCATCTTCTCCTTTGTTCACAACATTAAAGGAAATTATACAGTTCCCCGAAATAGAAGAAAAACAATCAGTCCAGTTTGTAGCAAACCCGCCAAAAGGAAAATATTATCACGGAACTCACCCGAATACGAAAGGAAACGAAGGAAATGTTACTATCGAAAATATCAACTCCTACATCTCACTTTCCGGAAAAAAGGTTGCATGGGTGTACTTTTCCAATGAATGGTTTCCATGGAATGCAAAGTGGAACGGTGAGATTGAAGGGGCCGTGAAGTTTGTACAGGCATACAGGAGGATAATTAATATTTCACGAGAAGAGGGAGCGAATAATATAATCTGGGTATTTCATATTGATGATTCTGATAACCCCAGTTTATCCTGGAATCGTATGGAAAATTATTATCCAGGTTCTGATGGATAAAGTTTATCCTAGACTTATGAAAATGAGCCCCAAAAAACCGATAATCATTGCAGAATTTGGAGTTACTCAAGGTTACCCTGGTAAAGACCAGTCACTTTGGGCAGAAGAAGCATTAACTAATATTCTTAAAAGCCAGTGGTCAAATGTCATTGGATTTTCATGGTGGAATGGTGAGTGGCAAAATGATGACAGTCCGAAAAACAACTCAGTGATGTCACTGGAAGCGAATCCTGACCTTGCTAAAGTCTTTAATAATACAATTGGAAAAAGCCCTTCTGTTATTGAAAGAGTGCTTTTCACCCAGCGAAAAGTTACATAATGTATTATTGTTAGTTCCAGTAATCTTTGAGTAATTTTTTTGGTCTAAAAGTACCTTACCATGTAAAAAGTCCAAAAAGCTTATATTAATACTCGACCCAATATCCATCCTATGATTAAGAAAATATACGGATTAATTGCGATTGCGGTGATCGCAATTCTTCTCACTGCGGGATGTACACAACCCCAACAACCCCCTCAAAACATCGTAACTCCAAGTGTAGGAATTACAACTCCGGTTCAAAATCAGACTCATTCTTCTGATGTACAGGCTCCTTTTCTTGCGAGTTCAACACTAGCGACACCAGGTCCTACACAAACTCTTCCAGACCAGTACAGCCTTACTTTCCAGGTTCAGGGAAATGGAAATACGGTAAATCCAAAGATTGGTGTGAACCTAAGGGGTGGCAACGGACTAGCACTTGATTCACAGGTGGATTCAACAATATTCCGGACGGATGGCTCAGTCGAGCAGGGTTCAATGTTCCAGCCATTACATGGTGGTCAGCAGATAGTTTTCAATGCTACAAATTCGGACAAAAACAGAGTTGAAATCTGGGTAACCGCACCGACAGTCGGTAAAATAAAAGTTTACGATGATTACGTACCACTTAAATGACTTAATTCCTAAACCCTTAATTTTTTGTCGTCCTTAACCATGTGGTCCCGAATCGAATATTTATATTAGTTTGTTTTATAAATAGCAGGAGGGCACGAAATGAATGAGTATCTCCGAAAAATTTCTCACCTTCTTTTTGGTTTACTAATTGCTGGAGTTATCGGAATTTTCCCAAAAAATGAAGCACTGGCAATTATAGCAGTATCTCTTTCAGTCGGGCTAATCCTTATTGACCTTTGTATTAAGGAATACCGGATACCTGTTATCTATGAACTTATCCTAACAATGGAACGTGATGGGGCGTTTCCAGGTAAAGGGGCTCTCTTTTTTGTATGTACCTCATTGTGTATTCTTGTTATTTTTTCCTCTTTAATCGCTGCAATCTCTGTCGGAGTACTTGCAATACTCGATTGTTTTGCAACAATAGTAGGCATCCGTTATGGTACACACAAAATCTATAACAATAAATCACTTGAGGGATTTTTAGGGGGTTTTATTATTGCCACCATATCTCTTGCAATTTTCATTTCGCCAATTTTAGCCCTTGTTATAGCGTTTATTGCAGGAATTTCTGAGTTATTGAGCCCGGTCGATGATAATCTCATAATCCCCTGGGTTGTTGCCATATTAATAACGATTTTAACTAATATTTAAGAAAAACAAAAACCTTTTCTTTGTATATGAGAAACGTTTATAATATTACTTCGATATAACTAATATCAGTTTTTTCTTTGAGAAGAAGCAGAGGGGAACGAGATGGAGAGAATGCGTTCATCACATTGTTTATGCTTTGAAAAATTTTTTGGAATTGTACTACTTGCCAGTATGCTCATGATGATTGTTTCTGCAGAAGACACATCACCTATGGCAGGATTTTATGCAAATGTAACATCTGGCAATGCTCCATTGACTGTATTATTCAGTGACCAGTCAACAGGGTCACCAGGTTCATGGTTTTGGGATTTTGGTGATCTTGGCTCGACATCAAATCTTTCAAGCCCAACATATACCTATTATTCTGCCGGTCTCTATACCGTAAATCTTACTGTCACCAGCGTAAATGGTACGAATACTACTTCAAGAAAGGATTATATCAACGTTACAAGGGCGTTATTCCCTCCAAATCCCCGATTTACTGCTAATGCAACGTATGGGGTCGCACCATTATATGTTCACTTCACTGATCTTTCAGAGAATACTCCTTCCCAATGGAACTGGGATTTTGGTGACGGGACAACATCAATACAAGAAAATCCGGACCATATCTATATGAATAATGGTCTTTATACTGTAAACCTTACTGCTTCAAATTCTGCAGGAAACAATACAATTTCCCAGAGCGGACTCATAAATGCGACGAGTGCCATCTATCCGCCTGTGGCCGGTTTCAGTGTTAATACCACTAGCGGATCAGTACCTTTAACTGTCCTATTTACTGATAAGTCAACAAACAGTCCGGATTCATGGAAATGGGACTTTGGAGACAATTCGACTTCTCAATTAATGAGCCCCCCACACACCTATATTGAGACCGGACTTTTTAATGTCAGTCTTCTCGTATCAAATTCTGCAGGATCAAATTCGACAGCATTTAATTCTCTTATCAATATTACCACGGCTATCTCCCCTCCGGTGGCAGCATTTACCTCAAATGTCACTTCTGGGACATCCCCGCTTAATGTCCGCTTTATTGATACATCCATTGGAAGCCCGAATGAATGGTTCTGGGAGTTTGGAGATGGAACAAACGGAACAGAGAGGGATCCAGTCCATCTATATAATAACGCAGGTAACTTCAGTGTAGGACTTACAGCGATTAATGGGGGAGGAAGCAACAAGACCATTTTATCAGATTATATAAGTGTAATTAATCCTGATACGCCCCCTTCTGTCTCATTCTTTGGAAATGTCACCTCTGGTAACATCCCATTAGCAGTCCAGTTCAACGACAGTTCAACCGGCATACCTACGAGCTGGCTATGGTCATTTGGTGACGGTAAATCGTCTCTTGAACAAAACCCTGTTCATATCTATACTAATGTAGGTAACTTCACTGTCAATTTGTCTGCTTCTAACCATGCAGGGTCAGGAAACTTTTCAAGGGCCAATTATATCAGTCCAAGCCCTGCAGGAATCCCGCCGACAGCAGGATTTTTTGCCAACATAACAACAGGAATAGCCCCCCTTTCGGTCCAGTTTACTGACAATTCGACAGGTGAAATTAACAGCTGGTTCTGGGAGTTTGGAGATGGTATAACATCCCCATTAAAGAATCCGGTTTACATATATCAGAGGACCGGACTCTTCAATGTCAGTCTCACTGTTTCAGGGCCCGGAGGCTCAAATAGAACAACGAATCCAGGTTATATCAACGTGACCGGTTCTCCTCTTCCGCCTGTCTCGATATTCACTGCAAATGTTTTCAATGGTACAGCTCCATTGAGTGTTCAGTTTACTGATGAATCAACAAATAATCCAAAAATGTGGCTTTGGCTTTTTGGAGATGGTGGGAGTTCGACCGAACAGAACCCTCAGTATAACTTTACAAATGCCGGCCTTTATAGTGTTACTCTTTCTGTATCAAACCAGGCAGGTACCAACAGCTATGTAGCAAGAGATATGATCAATGTCACCTCTACCCTTGTTCCACCTGTTGCCGGGTTCACTGCAAATATTACCGGGGGATACAGTCCACTGACAGTGAAATTTACAGATGCATCAATTAATTCTCCAGACTCCTGGTTCTGGGAATTCGGAGATGGGCAGAATAGCAGTGAGAAAAATCCGGTTCATACATACATGCAGGATGGTTTATTCAGCGTAAACCTTACAGTAATAAACAAGGCAGGATCAAACTCCATCGAACAAAAAGATTATATAAATGTCATGAAATTGCCGGAGGACTATTATATCAATGCAACATCTGGTGTTGGAGGGGAGATAATACCTGGCGGGTATACTAATGCAAAACCCGGACAGAACCTGACATTTAATATAACACCTGATGATTGTTTTACTATTAAATCCATAACAGTTGACGATATTTCACAAGGGGTTGCACAAAATTATACATTCTACAATATCTCAGCGAACCATACGATAACGGCTGATTTTTCAAGAAAAGTATTTAAAATTACAGCATCAGCTGGAGATAACGGCTTTATTTCTCCATCAGGGGATGTTTTTGTGAATTGCAGCGAGGACATTCTATTCACCATTTCACCTCAATGGGGATACGCTGTTTCAGATCTTCTGGTGGACGGGAAATCAGCTGGAAAATCAGGTACCTATACATTTCCAAACGTAGAAAGTGACCATACAATACGAGCTTTCTTTAAATCATTGCCTTCCGGATCATTAAGGGTCTCTTCAAACCCAACAGGGGCATCAATATTTATTGACGGCGTTTATCGGGATAAAACCGACCGGTTTATTAGCGGAATCCCGATGGGTGAGCATGAACTGCTTCTTGTTTATCCTTTCTATAAAGATTACAAACGGACTATCCGAATAAATCAGGGACAGACAACCGATATTAAGGATGCCAGGCTTCAGCCGGAGTCTCCTACCGAAACACCAACCGTTTTACCCTCACCAACAACTACAGCCAATAATACATCAGGTAGCTTAACCGTGAATACATCACCACAGGGCGCTAACCTGACAATTGATAGTGCTTACTATGGGTTGTCACCTCACACAATAACCGGTCTCGCCGGTGGAGTGCATACACTCTCTGTCACCTATCCGTACTATAAGGATTACTCGGCCAATATTACAGTAATCGAAGGTGAGAAACAGGAACTCCCTCTTATTATACTGGAGAAGAGGTAGTCTCGCCACTTTCGCACCACACAGGTTGCGTTTATTGGTAAAACTCCCATGAATGTATATAGAGGTTTATGAAGGGAGCAACTCTCTTTTCATGACCTCCGGAACACCCCTTCCGCAAAAAACCATGATCTGAGGAGACCGGAACTTAAACTCCCCGACAACCGGTACCCGTCGGGTCATTCTTTTTTTCCAAAAATAATCCCTTTATGAATTTCCCGGAATTTATATGTGCTCACTCTCCAATCAGATATGGTATGGTCCTGCGTTCAGTGAGCCTCCCGGGCATTGGAACTAAATACGAACTGAAGACGGATAAAGGTGACACAATTGCCGTTTTTTTTATGAAAACCGGCAATATCCAGGTCTACACCCTGCCAAAGGAATGTCAGGCCCAGTGTGTGGCCGAACTCTCAATGAGTGAAGCGAGGAGGCTCGGAAGCATTCTAACTGGCGCAGTAATGGATGTAGACCAGGAAAGTGTTGAGATAGCATTCTCTGCCCTCTCTGACCTTCGCATAAGTATGCAGACCTATATAATTCCAAAAAATCTTGTTGGCCATTCACTGGAAGAGACGAGGATTAGGGCTAAAACAGGTGTGACAATAATTGCTATATCGCGTAAGCAAAGAAATGTTATAAATCCCCCGCCATCTTTTCTGTTCGAGTCCGGGGATGTTGCCCTGGTTATCGGTGAAACCGACCAGCTCCGTTCATTCGAACGTGAGTTTATAGGTGAGTAATGGAAGGGATAGTCCTCGCTCTTCTTGTTTGCCTTGTACTCGCCTGTGTTACAAAGTACTTAGGAGTCCCTTCGATTCCTTTCTACATCATTGCAGGAATAGCTCTTGGTAAAAGCGGACTGAATCTGGTCTCGGCCGATTCTACTTCACAATTCTTTACCGATTTAGGACTTATTTTCCTTCTATTCTTTATGGGACTTGAATTAAACCCTTCGCGAATCATTGAGAACAGGACTCAATTTCTTCGAAGCGGGTTAATTGACCTGAATGTAAATCTTTTTATCGGATTTATCGCAGCCTATATCTTTGGTTTTACTCTCACAGAGTCTCTTGTTGTAGGAGTTGCATTTTTTGTTTCCAGCACTGCTATGACGCTTACTTCGTTAATAGAGAACAGGAAGCTCATGATGCATGAGAGTGAGACCATTGTCTGGATGATGGTCTTTGAAGACCTTGTCCTAATCATCGCACTCGCATTTCTCGCAAGAGGTGATTCAAATCCATTATTTCTCTTTTTGAAAGTTATTCTAATGTTCCTGTTCTTTGCAATAATAGGCAAATATGGAAAAGGAATAATAAAAGGGATACTGAAAAGGGACGATGACCTTCCGGTTCTCTTTACTTTCTCAGCAGTGCTTGCGATAGCATTCTTTTCACAATCAATCGGGGTGCCTGATACACTGATGGTAATAGCATTTGGTGCAGCACTTGCAGCATCGAATGCAACAGCATTTGAAGTCCATGCAAAACCATTTAAAGACGTTTTTTTAGTAATATTCTTTGTATTTTTTGGAATTTCGGTAGACCTGTCTGGTGGGATCTCAATTATAGCCGCAGTTGTTATAAGTGTTCTTGCTTTGGCGAGCAAATTTATATCTGGTCTAATTATTGGACTACGAATTCATGGTAGAATTATGTCCGGAATTGAAATTGGTGTAAATACCATAGGAAGAGGAGAATTCTCGATAGCCCTTGCAACAATTTTTGGTTCTGCGGCCGTGTCAACCATGATAGCGGTCGTTGTAATTACCACCTCAATAATTGGTGCATTTCTCGCCAGGTATAGTGATGTGATAAAAGCAAAATGCATGGAGATCAGTTAAAATGGCAAGGCATAAAGGTTCATCATCGAATGCAGTACCGTTTTTAAAATGGGCTGGAGGCAAGTCTCAATTACTGCAGGCATTTGAAATACGTTTCCCCCTCGAATTAAAAAAAGGTGGCATCACTACTTACATTGAGCCTTTCATTGGAGGTGGAGCAGTTTTTTTCCACATAGCACTTAATAATCGGACTCAATTCAACTATCTCTGGGATATAAATGAAGATCTCGTAATTACCTATAACGTCATCAAAAATAATTGTGAACTACTTGTAAATGAATTAAAACAACTGGAAGGAGGTTACCTTAAAGGTGATGAAGGCGAGCGTGAAAAAAGATATTACGAAATCAGGGATGAATTTAATAAAGAAAAATGCGGGTTAAATTATACGACTTTCAGTTCAGACTGGATTCATCGGGCCTCGCAGTTAATATTCCTCAATAAAACCTGTTTCAATGGACTCTATCGGGTAAACTCAAAAGGTGAATTCAATGTCCCGTTTGGGAGATATAAAAACCCGCTAATTTGTAATGAAACGAACCTCATGCGGGTTTCAGTTACTCTTTCAGACACAATAGTAAGGCTCGGGGATTTCTCTCTCTGTGAGATGTATGCTGATGAAAATACATTTGTTTACTTCGACCCTCCATACAGGCCGCTTAACAAATCTGCATTCTTCGCGTCTTACGCTAAAGACGGGTTTTATGAAAGAGACCAGTTAAGACTTGCAGAATTGTTTAAAAAGCTTGATAAAAAGGGAGCAAAAGTTATGTTGTCAAATTCAGATCCAAAAAATGAAGATCCTGAGGATACGTTTTTTGATGATCTGTATGAAGGGTATTTGATAGAACGTGTCCCTGCAAAGAGAGCTATAAATTCAAACGGTTCTCTCAGGGGTGCGATAAATGAACTTATCGTAATGAACTACCTGCCCCCGGCCGTTACTCCCCTGAACCGGCAACTGACTGAACTGTAAGGAATACTGGTCCGCGTAAATCCGTTTTTTTATGATTGTCTGTTATATACCTGCGTACATAGGGTGATAGAGTTATGTTTATATCACCTGGCGACTTTGCCATTTTTACCTGAACTGTGCATCCCTCTCCACATCTTGCAGCGAGTTCAATTTTTGCTGCAATACCCTGTGCAACTGCATCAATAAACCTGAATCCTGTGAAAGCCCCCTCTTTTCTTACATGAGCCCATTTATCATTGTCCGGGACTCCAAGAAGTGCACCTTCATAAAAAAATATTGCATTTTCGCAGGCAGGCCCGAGCAATTTTGTCCCGCTCTCTCTTTCGAGGACAGAGACCTCGACGTTATAATTGAACAGTCTGCCGGACCAGGCCTTAAATTCACAGGGTCCCGGAGAATCGGAATTTGAAAGTGCAGTCGAGACAATGGCTGAAGCTATATATCTTCCATTTATGCTTCCAGGTGATTCCGTCAGGCGTATCCCTCTTGCGAGTTCGGCATCTGAAAACTGTTGTGGGAAGAACTGAGGATAGGAGAGGGCCCTTACATCTTTTTTCCCTGATAATATCATTGCAAGGCGTTCTACACCGAGTCCAAGGTTCATTACAGGAATACCAATTCCATATTGGGAGAGGGCAGTTGGTGAATACATTCCAAATGTCGCTACTTCGACCCATCCGATGGTTGGATGAAGGGCATATACTTCGGTCTGAGTACCAGGGACATAATATTTTGACCTTTTTTCGTCAGGGCTGAACCTGAAGGATATAAAACCGAAAGAGGATAGTAAACCCTCGCTAATTGCTTTTCCCTCCTCGTTTGTTATATCGTCTCCTGCAACGACACAAGATGCTGAATGATAACTCATCAGGCGGGTAGGGCCTTCCGCCTGCTCTCTCCTGAAACAGCGGTCGACTGAAAAAAGACGTAAAGGAAGACTGGACCTTTCCCATATCTCTGCAAGAGAGAGGAACCATCCGCTTGTCATATGGCTCCTGAGGGTTGTACGTGATGATTCAGGTGTTAATTCCCGGAACTCAGGAAAGACTTTCTCAAGTATAGTGACCACAATACCATCGTCGATCTCCAGGACGAGGGAGATGGCGTGGACAAGATCATCACCATCTATTGAACCTTTCTTGTACTTATGAAGTGTCTCCTGCAGTTTCGCTCCGACATCCTCTGAAATAGATTTTCCTGTAATTGAACCAATTTTATCAAGGTCTTCTTTTCCAATACCTACGTTGGGTCTTGGAAGGCCTCCAAGATAGAATACACGGTCAAGGACTGCCATTGCTTCAGGGCCAAACTGCCGGTAGACCTCCTGTTCTTCAATCAGAAGAGGCACTGATGCTTCGTCAAACCCGAGTGCGAGATATGTCTCTCTCAAGCGCTGTATTGTGTCATAGACCGGATGAACTTTTGCCAATCGGTACCGTGTCCTGGGATAGGACTCGTTCAGAAGAGGGGGGTCAACAATTTTTTCCCCTTCGTGCCAGGCAGTATCAAAATTTTCAAGGGATTTACGTTTAAATTCTTCAGGATCAAACCTCATACTCCTCTCTCCAGACAAATAACCCTTGACAGGGGTGACTCATCCAATATTTTATAGTCAGAATATTCCGAAATTGATTTTGCAAACTCCTGCACCTCAGTGTGTTCAGGCATATTACCTCTTTCCAGTCGTTTGCGGGAATATCCAAGATACATATACCCTTTAACCTCAATGAAAGTAGCTCCGGAATCCTTAAGAATCGCACCGTATTTTTCAGGAGAGTGATCATTGATACCTTTTACCATGGTTATACGGACTGCAGACCTTTGCCTGCTCATTTCACTGATACTAGTAAGTACATTCGCCCAAAGATCGGAAGAAGGCCTGCACAGTGATTCATATGTCTCTTTATCAGGTGCATCAAGGGAGATGTAAAGTTGAGTAGGACGGCATCTCCTGAGCATTTCAGGCTTTGTGCCGTTACTCACAAGAAATGTCGAATAATTCTTCTCTGTTAATCTGTCAATCAACTCTGGAAGCCAGGGATAAAGTGTTGGTTCGCCAGAGAGTGATATTGCTACGTGCCTTGGCGTTAAAGCTTCAAGAAAACGTTCTTCCGGCACATGTGGATTTACTTTATAACCTGACAATGCTTTCTTCTGGAGCCCAGGAAGTGCTTCGATTATCTCGTGAGGCTGGAGAATAAAAGTATCAGGCTCTTCATATTCGAATGAACGCCAGCAGAACAGACAACGCTGGTTACACATAAGTGTCGGCGTCATCTGGACACAGAGATGACTCTCTATCCCGTAGAACTGATGTTTATAGCACTGGCCACCACCGGTAAGTGACCTTTTACACCACAGGCACGGTTTGACGGCGGCAGAGGAACCCGGCTTCACAAACTGGTAACCCTGCCTCTTTAAGCCTTCACATCGTTTTAAGCGCATCAATACCCATTACAGAAAGGGTTTCTTTCAGTGTTTGTGCAGTTGCCTTTACAATAGTGAGCCTGCTCCTTTTCTCTTCTTCAGCTGCCTTTAAAACAGGGAGGTCATGGTAAAATGAGTTAAACAGGTCTGCAAGTTCACGTGCATAGGATGCAATGAGATGAGGTCTGAGTTCAATAATCGTCCTTTCAATAATATATGGGAATTTTGCTATCTGTTTCACAACTGCAATTTCACTCTGGTCTTTAACCTGGTATAAAGGTGAAAAATCACCGGCTTTTTCAAGTATACTTGAGGCACGGGCAAATGCGTACTGGATATAAGGACCGCTCTGCCTTTCAAAATTAAGGGCTTCTTCCCAGTTAAATACAGTATTCTTTTCTGGAGAAACTTTCACTATATCGTAACGAATAGCTGCGAGAGCGACAGACTGTGCAATTCTCTCCTGTTCTTCAGTTGAAAGTTCAGGCCTGCGGGTCCTTACCTCTTCCCTGGCACGCTTCCGTGTTTCAAGAATAAGTTCATCAGCAGAGATGAATTTACCCTGCCTTGTGCTCATCGAGCCTTCAGGAAGTGAAACAAATTCAAAATGTACTATCTCCGGAGTTCTCTCACCAATAAGTTTGAGTGTTGCTATCAACTGACCACCTATCAGTTTGTGGTCTGCACCCAGGACATCAATTACCCTGTCAAAATTTCTGCCTTTCCAGATATGGTATGCAAGGTCCCTTGCAGCATAAACTGTGGTACCATCGCTCCTGACAATAACATATTCCTTGAGAAAACCCTCATTTGAAAGGTCAAGGTACATCCTGTCCTCAATATGGCACTCTGGAAGCCGCTTCAGTTTCCCGATAAGACGGTCAGTATCACCGTTTCTTATAAAGTCGCTTTCACTAACAAAACGATCGTGTTTTGCATTCAGTTCTAGCAGAGTTGTTTCAAAGCCACTTAGGCATATCCCTACAGCGTAGAAAAACTTCTTTGTTGTCTCGGGTTCAATTGCTTCAACTTTCTGCATAAGGTGGTCAATCTGGCCGGTTATTGTGTTATCGTTATTGATCTTCTTATTAGCTTCAATATATACACGGGCTATGAAATGGTCAGATTTTTCGGATTCATTCTGGATTAAATCGAGATTATCAAGTCCCCAAACTACAATTGCTATCTGGCGGCCGATGTTATTGACATAGTACTGGACTTCCAGCTGGAACCCTGCTTTACGGAATGCACGGGCAAGAGTGTCCCCAATTATCGTGTTCCTGATATGGCCGACGTGAAGAGGACCATTTGGATTAGCACTTGTGTGTTCAAGGACAACACGTATACCTCTTTTTTCAAGGTTTCCATATCCCTCCTGGCATGCACAGACGAGCGCCTCCTTAAGATATTCCTCCCCTGCAATGAAGTTTATGTACGGACCCTTTGTCTCAATTTTTATTGCTTTTAAAATTTCAAGTTTTGAGAGTTTATCCGCAATATCAGTTGCTATAGGGACTGGGGAGGTCTTATTTTCCCGGCCTATACTAAAGGCGACCGTTGACGCAAAATCAGCATGTTCACCGCCTTCAATCAGGCCTACATCCTTAATGCCGGTAATCTCCTGTAATGCGCTCTCAATACACTTATAAGTCTCACGAAACATTATGAACCAGTCCTGTACCTAAGAATAGCTGCAATTCCACCAAAGGCGCTGTAAAGTATCGAACCCTCCTCAAAATCGTCAGAAATTATCTCAACTTTTGAGCTTGACAGGTCAGCGGTCTGGGTAAGTTCTTCGACAATATCTACTTCTTCATCAAGGATAATGGGCGATGAACAATTCGGGCAGTGTCCGAATTCAAGGTCTTTGACGTGTGTACCGGGTTCAACCTGGATTGTCCTTTCTTCGACTCGCCCACAATTTGCACACCTCAGTTTTAGCCGGGACTTTCTCAGTTTGGAAGAGAGGAGTAATATATCAACAGCTCCCAATCCAAGGTTTTTCCGTACACTTTCCTCACCATAAGATGCAAGACCGTCTTCTTTTACGAGTTCCTTCAGGAACCTCTGCATAAGGTCTTTCTCTTTTATTACCTCCATTCCCTTGAGTGCATCGCGGGCGTTATCAACTAGTTCAGCAAGACCGTCCTCATTTGTGTAGGCGACATCAAAGATACCGATTATTCGTTTCTGGATCTCGTGGTGGAGAAAATTCCCGGCTTCAAACTCCTCTTTTGTAGGGCTTGGCCCTCCTATCAGGAGTCCCTTAAACCGTTCGAAAAAATCTTTCTCAGAGAGAAAGATCTGGCTGGAACGCTCACCAATCTTAGTATAAAAGTCGTTAATCGCTATAAGTCTTAATCGCTCAAAACGGACGCTTGACTGGCCCCCTTTACGTTGTTTTCCAGGGACTGTTGAAGTTGTCCCTCCAATTGGTTCAATCCTGTTGCCACGAAGAAAGCCCCAGTAAGCTTCACGTCTGTCAAGGACCAGGAGGCCGTAAACCGCCTTTTCTTCGAGCATCTGGCGCAATGGTTCGAGCTCGAAACTTGAACTGCAGCGGTAGATGTAAAGGTTGAGTGGTTCAGGCGGGTCGACTATAAGGCATTCCAGGTCTGTTTTGTCCCCTCCAAGCTGGATTGCGCCACAGAATATTGCTATTCCGCGCGGAGGTGCAGTCCTGTAATATTTTAATCTGGACAGGATTGATGAAATGGCACTCTGAACATTTGTTTTTGTCTGCTTGCTTTTAATGTTTGAAGTCTGCCCCAGCTCATCACGGAGCTGAGCTGCCACGTCATAGATCTGTTTGTCTGGTGGTATATAGAGAGAAATAAGTTCAGTACCGCTGCCCTGTTTCTCCTCAAGTTTCTCAAGCATCTTTTTAAATTCATACCTGTGCCTGGCATCATCCATCTCAACATTCTCTGTCACCCCATCTCACCTTTAAAAAGTCTCCTTATTCTATGGCTTTCAGTTGTGATATAACTGTGCCAGCCTCTGCAATATCAGCTGGTCAGTCTCTTCATTTATTCCATGAGTTCCATTGAAGGTTAAAAATTCCTTTGGATCTTTTGCATAGGAAAAGAGTTTTGTTCCTGAATCAAACGGAATAATCGGATCAGTTTTTGAGTGAAAGATAAAAGTATTCCGCGGACTGATTAAAGACAGATATGTATCAGGGTCGATTGATAGCAGAAACTTGCGCTGAATTCCTGTATATTGATCACCCTCCCTGTCAAACCCTGAGGTTGAGACTGCAATGACTCCTCTGGATGCAGAGTCAAGCGCAGCTGCAATTATAGCATATCTTCCACCATTGCTCTCACCTATGTACATAACCGGAACTTGAGTGCGGTCTCTGAGATATTGGGCAGCTTCAAGCATGTCCAGAATGTTGTCATAGTACTGCGGAAATCCCTGATTTGCGAATTTCTGGAAGTCAAGTTTGAAATCCAGGGGGTATCCTTCAGTTTCTCCCCCCTGGCCACGAATATCCAGGACAAGATACGAATATCCGGATTGCAGATATGGCTTCATCCTGTTGATGTGACCTTCTTTTTTTACTCCTGCACCTGGTGCATGCACAAAACCAGCTATTGTCTTATTGTTTGGTATCCCGAGGATTCCGTATACTTCTCCGTGTGGTGTATGAAACACCAGCCGCTCAATAGTATAATTTGCGTTTTTTTCAATAATTGAGGTTGATACTGGCGACTCCGAAAAATTTAAAGTAAGTCTGCCATCTTCCGCTACACTATACTGCCTTGAAGCAGGTTCATGTGATGTGCATCCTGAAAAAGAAGCCAGTATTACTAATATTACAGATAATGCAATAATTACTGGAATTTTATTGAAATGCTTTATAAAACAGACATATTGTTTTTGCATCTGTAATTCTCCCGTTAAGTATCATGTTCTTTACTTCATCAAGTGAAAACCTGCGGACTTCGATTATCTCATCGTCATCCATTGGATAATTCTCTGATTTTGTGAGTCCTTCGGCAAGAAATAGGTGAATTATTTCATCTGAATACCCGGGAGTCGTGAATATTGTGCCTAGTGATGTTAACCTTTCTGCATTGAGATGTGTCTCTTCTGCGAGTTCGCGTTTAGCAGTCAAAATCGGGCTTTCACCAGGTTCGCACTTGCCTGCTGGAGCTTCAATAATGTAGTCTTCAATACAATAGCGATATTGCGAGAGCAGGTAACAATCGAGTTCCTCAATAGGGAGAATCGCAACAGCATCTCCTGGATGGACAATTAATCCCTCTTTACGGTACCCGTTTGGAAGGACTACCTTTTTTTTCTCGATTGAAATATTCCTGCCCTTGTAAACTTCCGTCATTCTCACTCCATATATTTGAGCGGGTCATGAATCCCGTCAGCTGCAAATGCTTCCAGGCGGTAATGGCATGCTCCGCATCGTCCGCATGCCTTCTCTAAGTTCTGATAACATGACCATGTATGCTCGTAAGGAACATCAAGTCTCATTCCCAGTTTGAGGATATCTGTCTTGGTCATATTTACAAATGGTGCATGAAGCTCTATGTCAGTCCCATCTCGTGTCCCCAGGTCTATCACTCTCTGGAAAGCTTCTATGAATTCGGGCCTGCAATCAGGATATCCACTGTAATCAAGTGCCTGAGCTCCGATGAAAATTGCAGACGCACCCCGCGACTCTGCAAAACTCGTTGCAATTGAGAGCAAATTAGCATTCCTGAATGGGACATAAGTGTTTGGGAGGTGTGAAAGGTCTGGATCGAAATCATCGATGTCTATCTGATTATCTGTGAGCGCACTTCCGCCGATCCTGGAGAAATATTCGAGATTAATTTCAATAAATTCAAGAACTCCAAGAAGATCTGCGACTTTTTGTGCACACGCGCGTTCTTTGCTTTCAGTTCTCTGACCATAATTAAGGTGAAGTGCATATATACTGAATCCCTCTTTTTTTGCATAATATGCAAGTGTCGATGAATCCATTCCGCCTGAAAGCAGACATAAGGCTTTCATTATTTCACTCCTATAAATTTGTGTATTTGCAGTTGTACCCGTGCATCAAGAGAATTTGAGATGATATATTCCGCAATATTTAGCACATCCGACCCCTCAACAGGGGAAAAAAAGACTTCTCCTGATATCTGGTGATTTTTAAGGATCTCCCCTGCGTATTTAAGGTCAGGATTATCTTCTACTACGAATTTTACTGTGTCGTTCTCACTAATCTGATTAAGAAGGCTGAGGTCACTCTTCTCCCCTGACGAGGGACATTTCACATCCATGCATATCGATGCGTACTCCTGGAAAGGCCTGAAATCCATTGTCCCATTCGTCTCGATCTCAATTTTAAAATTATTCTCTTTCAGAAGCTTAAGGAGGGGAGAAAGTTCTTCTTCCTGGATTAAGGGTTCACCACCAGTGATGCAGACTCTGAAACAGTTAAGTGACATCAGTTCGCGAAATATTGATTCTTTACTCATTTCTATCCCGTTTCCGCGAGCTTCAGGGGTGTCACACCAGCTGCAGTTCAGATTGCATCCAGCAAACCTTACAAATGAGCATGGGTATCCCTGCCCTTTTCCCTCCCCCTGGATGCTTAAAAAAATCTCAAATACTCTCATATCAGTTCAGCATAGCATGTTGGCGACTCCCAGACTCTGATCTTCAAAACTCTCGCCTGAATTTTCTGTGATATTATCGCTTCTTCAAGCATTTTACGGAAGAGAACGGCAAGGAGTTCGCTCGAAGGGTCACCGGGCGTAACAATTACCGGTTGGAATGGTTCAAGGGCAGACACCATGTTGTCCTCTTCATTTAATATAGTCTGGTGGTCAAAAGTTTCTATGACTTCTTTAATGAGGTTATAATCCATAAGGATCCTGGTCTCTATGTCACACTCTCCTTCAACCCAGACTTCTACCTTCCATCGGTGACCATGAAGCCGGTTACACTTCCCTTTATAGTGCATGAGCCTGTGACAGGCATCGAACTGGACTTCCTTGTAGACACCAATACTCATTATGAAAGTTTCGGGTGCAGGATATAATATTATTAGCAATGCTGTACCAAATATACAGGCACACAGCGGATATAGAATACTATATAAACTAGATCCGCGCGTTAACAGCGGCCGGAACAGGCCGAATCTTAACTAAATTCATTGAGGGTATCTAATGGGACAGGGAAAATTTGCAGCACGCAAGATGGTCCGCGATTCGAATAAGTTCAGGTGGAGTGATCCAAATTATGCAAGGAGACAGGATGGGCTTGACCTGAAAAGTGACCCGCTCGAGGGCGCTCCTCAATCACGCGGAATAGTGCTCGAAAAGATTGGAGTTGAGGCAAAGCAGCCAAACTCTGCAATACGCAAGTGCGTCAGGGTTCAACTTATCAAGAATGGAAGACAGGTCTCTGCTTTCGCAGCTGGAGACGGAGCAATAAACTTCATTGATGAACATGACGAAGTCGAGATCGAAGGTATCGGCGGTCGTCTTGGACGTTCCATGGGTGATATCCCTGGTGTCCGGTTTGTCGTCACAAAGGTGAACGGAGTATCACTTAATGAACTTGTGATTGGAAGGAAGGAGAAGCCGAGGAGGTAAGAATATGGTTGATATAGAAACAAAAAAACTCCTCTTCAATAAATATGACATGAATGAGGTTCATATTGGAGACCCGGGCCTTGTCAGGTATGTAAACCTCTCATCAATGATAGTACCTCATTCATGTGGGAAATTTACCCGTCAGGAGTTTAACAAAGGCAACATGTTGATAGTTGAACGACTTATCAACCGTCTGATGCAGACAGAGAACAATACAGGGAAAAAAACGCTCTGCATCAACATTGTACGCGATGCATTTGAGATAATCCACAAGCGCACAAAGAAGAACCCGGTCCAGGTTCTTGTAGAAGCTCTTGCAAATTCTGGTCCTCGTGAGGAGACTGTCCGTCTAAAATACGGTGGAATTAATGTCCCAAAATCGGTAGATACAGCACCCTTGAGGCGTGTAAATTCAGGGCTAAAGTACATCGCGGATGCAGTAAAAAGTTCATCAAAAGGGACAAAAAAACCTGTATCTATCTGCCTTGCCGATGAGTTGATCGCTGCTTCAAAGGGCGATATGAAATGTTATTGTGTTAACAAGAAGGAAGAGCGCGAGCGTATAGCAAAATCCGCCCGTTAATCTCTTTTTACTCTTTTAGGTGTATTATGTCACGTGCAAAGAAAACGGTTGAACGAGTTATAGAACTTATGAACCAGCCGGAGCATATCCGGAATATTGGTATCGTTGCCCATATTGATCACGGGAAGACCACACTCTCTGACAGTCTGCTTGCAGGAGCCGGCATAATAAGTGAAGAACTTGCAGGAAGGCAGCTCTTCATGGATTCCGACCCAGAGGAACAGGCACGTGGAATCACGATAGACGCAAGTAACGTCTCAATGGTCCACGAATATGAAGGAACAGACTTTCTTATCAATATGATTGATACACCTGGCCATGTTGACTTTGGTGGTGATGTCACCCGTGCCATGCGGGCAGTTGATGGCGCAGTTGTATTAGTTGATGCTGTTGAAGGGACAATGCCTCAAACCGAGACAGTACTTCGTCAGGCTTTAAAAGAGCAGGTACGTCCGGTTCTCTTTATCAATAAAGTTGACCGTCTCATCAATGAACTCAAAGTCGATGAGATGGAGATGCAGATCCGGCTCGGCAAAGTCATTGATAAGGTGAATAAACTTATCAAAGGAATGAATGAGGACATGTATAATGCCGGATGGAAACTTGACGCATCAAACGGAACTGTAGCATTCGGATCATCCCTTTATAAGTGGGCAGTTTCTGTCCCGTTCATGAAGAGGAGCGGTGTCTCTTTTAAGGATGTGTATGACAAATGCCGCGAAGGCGACATGAAATATCTAGCAACAAAGAGTCCACTCTGTGAAGTTGTTCTCGATATGGTGGTTTCACATCTTCCAAACCCTTTTGATGCACAGAAGCGTCGTATCAAAGTTATCTGGCATGGGGACATCGAATCACCTGAAGGAAAATCGATGCTTACCTGTGACCCAAATGGTCCTATTGCACTCATGGTTACTGACATATCATTTGATCCGCACGCAGGTGAGGTTGCAACAGGCAGACTCTTCTCCGGGAAATTGAAACGCGGGGTTGAATTATATGTCATGGGGTCAGCGAAGAAATCAAATCGTATCCAGCAGGTAGGGATATTCATGGGACCCACAAGAACTGAGGTCGAGGAACTGTATGCAGGGAATATTGCAGCAGTAACCGGTCTTCGTGATGCGATGGTGGGATCAACAGTAACCTCTCTCATGGAAATGACCTCATTTGAGGCTTTGAAACACTACAGCGAACCTGTTATGACGGTTGCTGTTGAAGCAAAGAATATGAAGGATCTTCCTAAGCTTGTCGAGGTATTAAGGCAGGTCGCAAAAGAAGACCCCACCCTTGTTATCACAATCAATGAGGAGACAGGCGAGCATCTTATAAGTGGCATGGGTGAGCTTCACCTGGAGATCATAACTGGTCGTATCAAGCGTGACAAAGGTGTTGAGATAATTACTTCTGAACCCATAGTTGTATATCGTGAGACTGTCACTCAAAAAACACCTGGAGCAGTTGAAGGTAAATCACCCAATCGTCACAACCGTTTCTATATTGAAATTGAACCTCTTGCAGAAGAGATAGTAACAATGATTAAGAGTGGGGATATCTCAATGAACCAGCCGGCCCTTGAACGGCGGGATACCCTTATGAAGGCAGGATATGACAAGGACGAAGCAAAGAGTGTAAAAGATATCAAAGGGACAAATCTGTTCCTTGACATGACCAAAGGGATTCAGTACCTGAATGAGACGATGGAGCTTATCCTTGAAGGTCTTCACGAAGCCCTCGCTGGCGGTCCACTTGCCGATGAACCTGTTCAGAACCTGAAGATCAGGCTTGTTGATGTGAAGCTCCACGAAGACGCAATCCACCGTGGTCCGGCACAGGTTATTCCTGCTGTCAGGTCTGCAGTCAAGGCAGGTATTCTGATGGCAAACGACTCATTGCTTGAGCCGATACAGAAGATTCAGATAACTGTACCCACTGATCAGATGGGAAATGCAACTGCACAGATCCAGGGACGCCGTGGCCAGGTACTTGACCTCACAAGCGAGGGGGACACGGTCACAGTTGTTGGTAAAGCTCCGGTTGCAGAACTTTTTGGATTTGCCGGAGATATCAGATCAGCAACTGAAGGGCGTGCGATGTGGAATACTGAATTTGCAGGGTTTGAAATTGTCCCTGCAAGTCTTGTTAAAGATGTTGTAATGTCAATTAGGAAACGAAAAGGCCTTAAAGAGCAGATACCACGTCCTGATGACTATCTGGCATAAATATTTCCTGTAAACTCTTTTTTAGGATCAAATCTTTTACTTTCACTCCACACGCGGTTTTTGTTCATAAAGGGCTTAAGTTATTCTCTATTCATATTGATCACTGATGTTCAACCCAGGAAAGCCGATATCTTAACGAGGGTACATGCCCCACATGATATCAGGGAGCTAAAAAATGTCACCAGCACTTCCGACAGGGACTATCTGCCAGAGTTGCGGGTTAGTGATGGAAAAACCGGCAATAAAATTGCGTGTGTCGAAAATAGAGGCAAGGGAAAAGGCGCAGGCGATAATCCCCTCACCCAAACGCTGGAAGCAGCACTAAAAAAATATTTTGGTTATGATAACTTCCGGTACCCGCAGGAAGAGGTAATTAACTCTGTCCTTCGTGGAAAAGATGTACTTGCAATTCTTGCCACGGGTGGAGGGAAGTCACTCTGCTATCAGATCCCTGCAATTTTTCGAAAAGGAGGTATGACATTAGTGATATCTCCATTGATAGCACTTATGAAAGACCAGGTGTCAGATCTCAATGAACGTGGGATAAATGCATTTGCATGGACATCAGAATGTTCACTGTCGGAAGTTGAGAGAATAAAAACCAGTGCAAAGAAGGGTGAATTGCAGCTTGTATATGTATCCCCTGAACGTGCGGTAATGCCTTCTTTTTTACGCGAAATTTCTTCATGGCCTGTGCAATGTATTGCTGTTGACGAGGCTCACTGCATCTCACTCTGGGGCCATCAGTTCAGGCCTGAATACTGTGATCTAGTTATAATCAAGGCAAAATTTCCTGATATCCCTATAATTGCAGTTACTGCAACTGCTACGCCGATGGTTCAAAAAGAAATTATTGAAAGGCTTAGACTTAATGCTCCAGACCTCTTTATAGGTTCATTTAACAGGACAAATTTGAATTATAAAGTAAGGAGCAGAAAAAATGCGTACCTGGATATTCTGTCATACATGAGAATGAATAAAGAACATTCAGGCATTATTTACTGCACGAGCAAGAAAGATGTTGGTGAACTCTCAAGAAAACTAAGAAAAGATGGTCAAAAAGCCATTCCATATCATGCAGGGCTTTCGTATAAAGAACGTGAGATTAATCAGGAATTATTCAGGACTGGAAAAGCGAAGATAATATGTGCTACAGTCGCTTTCGGGATGGGTATAAATAAACCTGATGTCAGGTTTGTTTTTCATTACGGAATGCCGAAAAGTGTTGAACAATACTATCAGGAGACCGGTAGGGCAGGAAGAGATGGCAAAGAGGCAGAATGTATTCTATATTATGAAAGAAGTGAATATTTTAGATTAAGAGCTCTTATCAGGACTGATAATTCACAAGAAGCCTTTAAAAAGGTAAGTCTCGCAAAACTTGAACAGATGTTACAATATTGTGAGACTCGCGACTGCAGGCGCAAAAATCTGCTTGCATATTTTGGAGAAGAAGCAAATTCTGACACTTGTGAACAGTGTGATAACTGTCTCTCTTTACCAGGCGAAAAAAAAACTGGTATCAAGTCCTGGAAAAACAAAAATCAGGATACCCATCAAAAGATAAGCAGTATAATGGAAATCAGGTCATAAATTAATCTAATAAAAATTTAATTTATTTTCTCCGTAAAAATTAACTCTTTTAAAGTGATATTTATATCATACTGATGGAGTTCCTTCTCTTCCTGCTAAATAATTGTAAATATGGAATAAGCCTTGCCTATGTTGAAAGAGTTATCAGGATGGTAAAAGTTACAAGTCTGCCTCTCGCACCTGATATTGTCAGTGGAATAATTGATCTGCATGGGACGGTTATCCCGGTTTATGACCCGAGAGTAAGATTTAATCTCCCTAAAAAGTCATTTTCAGCATTTGATTCATTAATTATTGCAAATAACGGTGAAAATATTGTTGGCCTTGCAGTTGAGAAAATTGAAGGGGTTGTCTCTTTAAACCAATCTATAGAAAAAGTTGATACTTCTATATCAGGGACAAATGCAATTGAAGGAGTAGTCAGGATAGATTCAGGCCTTGTCGTGATTTATGATCTTTCGCTTTTTATTACACCGATTGAAGCAGAGGAAGTTAAAAAGGTGATAACAGATTGGAAAGTGAAAAACCAAGTATAAATATCCCTTATCAGGATGTTATCCGTGTTTCTCAATTCGTAAGCGAAAATATTGGTTTAGAATATACTCCGGAAAGAATGAAAGATCTCGAAAAGGGAATAATAACCGCCTGTTTTAGAGAGGGTCTTTCTGATACTGAGTCCTGTTTAAAATGGGTCCGATCAGCTGACAATATCAATGAAAAAATTCATGCACTTGCACTCAGTCTGACTATAGGTGAGACCTATTTTTTCAGGGATAAAAACCTTTTCAGGTTCCTCAGAGATGAATTTTTTCCAAGACTTATAACCCGGGCGCGGGAACATGGGAATTCTATAAGGATATGGAGTGCAGGTTGTAGTTCTGGAGAAGAACCATATTCATTATCAATTTTGCTTTATGAGTTAATACCTGACATCAAGGACTGGAATATTCAGATACTTGCAACCGATATCAATAATGATGCACTTGATAAGGCAAAAAAGGGGGAATACAGTTCGTGGTCATTTCGTGATAATTTATTTATAATAAAAGATAATTTTTTTCAAATTAAGGGGAATGGAAAATACAAAATTAATGACAATATTAAGAATATCGTGAAATTTCAGGAAATTAATCTGATAACCGATTCTTATCCTGATACAAGAAATGGAACAATCCTTCTGGACTTAATTCTTTGTAGAAACGTTCTAATGTACTTCTCAAAAGACAAGGCCGCAAAAGTGATAGAAGGTTTTCACAATGCCTTGAAGGACGAAGGGTATCTTATCGTGAGCCCACAGGAAATTTCTTATCTACAGAACCAGCGATTTACCACAATTATCCGAGATGATGTATTCCTGCATAAAAAAGTTGAAAATTCAAATAAGGATAATGAATCTGTTCTTACACATCAAATTAAATTTACTTACTCTCAGGACTACTCGCATTTTCTCCCGGAACCGGTCCAAAGATCATTTGACTCTATTACAGTCAATGAGGACAGTTTTGACACAGATGACGAGGCTTCAAAAAAAATATGGGCAGAAGTCAGCAGGCAATTATCAGTAGAATCTTCTAAATTTCAGGATAAACCACGTATCGGGGCATTATCAGAAGCAAAAAAACTTGCTGATAATAACCGGTTTGAGGAAGCTCTCGTTTTATGCAATAAAGCCCTTGAGAGTGACCGTTTAAACCCTAAACTCCATTATCTAAAGGCAACCATTCATCAGGAAAATGGTAATGTACCGGAAGCTGTGAAATCACTTCGCCAGGCACTCTACGCAGATAAAAATTATATACCTGCACATCTCAATCTCGGTACATTAATGAAAAAAGAGGGGAAAGAGAAAGAATCAAGGCGACATTTTCAAAATGCACTGATAAGTATGGAAGGACATGAAGATTCAGAAATTCTTGAAGATCTTGGAGGTATGACTGTGGGGAGAATCCGGGTAATGATTGAAGACTTTATTTCAGAGGCCAATAAATGAAAAAGGGGAATTTAGAGGAGGAGACAACCTCTATTGACTGGGATGATATTAAGCGCCTGATTAAAGAAACAGAACTCCACCTCTCGGAAATTTACACTCACTCAAATGAACAAAACGAGAAGATTCTTGAAGAGAGAGCAAAAATCCTGGCAACTCCAGAGATTGAAATAACTTTGATTGAATCCATACGGGTTTTAACATTTATCCTAGCTTACGAGAGATATGGAATTGAGACGGATAATGTTCTTGAAGTAATTTCTTTAAAGGAGGTAACCTCCCTCCCACATACACCCGCATTTGTCATAGGTGTCATCAATTATCGCGGAAGAATTCTTTCAATTATTGATTTGAAAGCATTTTTTAACCTTCCACGAAAAGGACTCCCTGAATTTGCACGACTAATCGTTCTTTCAGACGGGAAGATGGAGTTTGGTCTGCTCGCAGACCAGATACTTGGGACATACGATATCCCAGTTTCTGATATTGAACCCGTCCCTACTGGTCTTTCATTACTTGGAAGCCGGTATCTGAAAGGTATGACTCATAATTCATTGATTCTTATTGATTCCCTTGCACTTTTAACAGACCAAACTATTATTGTGGAGTGAAAAGATGAAAAGAAGAAACCAGTCATATATTAAGTCAATTCGAAGCGAAATAAACAAGATTCAAAAAAATTTAGAATTATTTTATGTGTTCGAACAATTCCGGATTGATAGGTGGTTCATATGAAAACTCTTGACAACACGAAGATATGGGTAAAACTGATTGGAGGGTTTATTCTAATAAGTATCCTCTTTGCTATCGTTTCGATAACAGGAATCGCTACAATTAACAGCATTGTCGGAAATAGTCGAATAGCTTATTCTGATGGTTTTTTGCCAATTCAGGACCTCCAGTCAGTCAAGATACTTTTGAACGAAATAAGCAGGGACACACTAAGATATTATTTTTTCCCGGCAGAGAGAACAGATCTTGAATCTACAATTTCAACTGAGACCCGCGAGATAAATAACATTCTTACAAAATATAAGGCTTCATCAATAAATCCCTCAAACCAGGCGGACTTTGTAGCTTTAAATTCAAACTGGGCAGATTATCAAAATGAACTTCAGATAGCTTTCATGGAGAGCAAATCCGGCAATACTCAATATATCAACCAAAGTCTCTCGACTAACGGAAAGCTTGTAAACCTAAGAAAAGAACTCAACAACGAAGCAGATTCAATAATTAGTGGGCAGGAGCAGTGGGTAGAATCAATTCTCGCAGCAAACGAGAAAGATTCAGCAAATGCCACTATTTTTGTTATTATTATTTCTTGTCTGGGCATAATATCAGCTATTGTCATTGGTTTTATTCTAACTAGAAATATCACCGTACCTCTGATAGACGTGATGGTCACGGCAGAAAAAATTGGAAGAGGTGAATCAAAGGCACGTGTAAATTTTGATAGAAAAGATGAGCTGGGAGACCTTGGAAATTCACTCAATATAATGGCGGGTCATATCGGGGCACTTGTCGGCGAGGCACATGAGCTCACAAAGGCAGCGGTCAAAGGAGAATTATCGGTAAGGGCTGACCCATCAGTTCATGAAGGAGATTACAGGGCCATAATTACTGAATTTAATGCCACTCTTGATGCAGTGACTGGGCCATTGAATATCGCAGCTGAATATGTAGACAGAATAAGCAAGGGTGACATTCCTCAAAAAATTACAGACCATTATAATGGCGATTTCAATGAGATAAAACAGAATCTTAATACCTGTATCGATGAAGTGAAACTTCTCATTGAAGATGTGAAGATGCTTTCATTAGCAGGTGTAGAAGGCCGCCTATCAACCCGTGCAGATGCATCCCGACATAAGGGTGACTTCATGAAGATAGTTGAAGGAGTGAATGAGACCCTTGATTCGGTTATTGGTCCACTGAATGTCGCTGCAGGATATGTAGAC